>Ga0123352_10007503_pt1 | contig 16833 bp, 6 predicted proteins | sample TergutLab28metaG_FD_89700 | JGI IMG/M metagenome (GOLD analysis project Ga0123352, IMG submission 89700) | Labiotermes labralis P1 segment gut microbial communities from Petit-Saut dam, French Guiana - Lab288 P1 | ecosystem: Host-associated > Arthropoda: Insects > Digestive system > Gut ... | reverse complement strand
CAGAATTAAAAAAAATCTGTAGGCAGTAAAAAAGTAAATTTTTCCCATTAGAGGCCCGGTGTGGCCCAGAAGGTGGGTAGAGGTATAGCTCTACTCTTCCATGCCCGCGGCACTAGAAGGGGGTGAGTGGTCAGCAGCACGCCCCGGCCGCACTTTACCCGCGGGAAAGACCCGGTACCCATTTTACAGGAGACTGGGTGAGCCCCAGGGCCGGTCTGGACGGGCGGAAAATCTCGTCCCCACCGGGATTCGATCCCGGACCGTCCAGCCGGTATTTAAATCCTTAGGCAGTATTGCAGATATATAAAGATAAAAAGTAACCCAGAAAACTTCTGATAACAGGAATTCTAACCCATCAACCAGAATGTTTGGTAATAAAAATAATTTTTACGTCCCTTTTGCTATCTAAAGATTTCCTTACACTCAACCTACTTTATTCCCCTGAGCTAAATGTGACCCTAAGATGACCTCCCCGTAGAAGAAGCTTCAAGCCCACAACCGATATACACGTTCGTGATGAGGTGTTTTGTCACAAGATTAATCGACTGAATTCCTTCAAGGATTCATATAAACGGTTTTCGAATATACCAAATAAAGACTGTTTTAAACGGTACATCTATTTTGCTCCCCACTTACACGACCCTACATAAATTTTAACTCTACAAACAATTCCCTCCTTTGCGCTAAGAATAATTATCTTGAAATGTGCAGTATTTGAACTGTGAGTCAGGAACACCTTTAACTCGGAGTAAAGCAACTTTAGAACTGTTCTGATATTCATAAAACTTTTTAATAGCTTCATAGCCTTGAATAAATCTAGCGAAAAGAGATGCATTTTAAGAACACAGCACGGAATGGATTTTATTTAAGTGGAGCGCAGTTTTGAGGGGCTTACGTTCTCCGCCTTATATCCCAATTGCAACACGAAGAGAACGGAGACCCTGAGGCAATTGGGTGGCTCACTGGTGGTCAGCCCTTCCGGCCGGAGTCGTTCGGCTTAGTGAATATTCTGGACTCTGTATTTATATAAAGCGGACTTTTTTCTATCTCTTTCTAAGGCCTAGTGCAAGGAAAATTACAATTCCAGCCGAAAATGTTACGATTCATATGTCAGTCTGTGTTCTCCATATTGATTGATTTTAATTGATTCTCCCTTACAAATTATAGCTTTTGAGGTTTCCTATGAATACCGACCGAAACGTAAGGTCCTTTTGACTGCTTTTGCAACGACAGATTTGTTGGACATTTATTGTCGCCAGGCGTACAGTCCGTAACTCCAGTTACTACCTGCTACATGTGCACTATATAAAGACACAGTTTCAACATTTAAGCTTTTATGCATGTGAATGTTTTAAAAGAAGGCAGCTTGTACAGATCAAATGAGAAACATCGGAAGTGCAGTTTTGGCACCATCACAGTATAAAACAGTAATGCTAATGGCATGTTAATGTCTTTTTGTGCCGGTGAACAATCATCTTGTGACCTAAGCCATGGTATAGTTTCGAAAAAAATATCACTTCCATCTTCAGTGTAAAGACTTCGTCTCTAAAGATGAATGCAATGTGTTTGCTCTGAAAAGCTGTTAACTTCTAACCAAATGTCACAAGACAGTAGGCAACAGTACGAGATTCTTCAGATGCTTCCAGTTTTTTAGTGGCAGATTCCTTTAACTCCAAAGCATTAAAAATTTTTCATTAAATGTTTCTTAATTTTTAACTTAATATATCAGTTAATTATTAATTAAGCACAATTATCTTTCCATTATAAATCAATATCTGTTTTTAAAGTTCTCTACATGCGAGCTTTCAGGCTTCGGTCTGTAAGTAATACTGCGCTCTTCTGGGTTAATACTCAGCAAGAATTGGTAAATTCTTACCGACGTTTCAGAGTAATCTGTCCGTCCCATCCAAGAATCCTTGACTCTTGAAGATGGTATCGATATGTTGTCCCGAAATGTCGCTAAGAAATCACCAGTCCTCGCTGCGTAATAACTCACAAGAACGCAGTTCTCATCTACTTCGCGGCGGAAGCCTGAAATCAAATAAAGTAAACATTTGTTTTTGTAAATAAATCAATTTGAGGCACAAATTTTTCATGTATGTTTATTTCTATTCTCTACATGTTTCGGGCAACCATGTGCCCATCATCAGGAGAATTAACTGTATCAATGAAATACCTTATATATGTCACTCTGTGTGGACGACCTTCTGGTATGCAGGTTTGGATTTCATACCAACCTGCATCCACACAGAGTGACATATACCAGCTATCGCATTGATACAGTTAATTCTTCTGATGATGGGCATATGGTTGCCCGAAACATTTAGAGAATAGAAATAAACATACATGAAAAATCTGTGCGTCAAATTGGTTTATTTACAAAGATTATACTAGGATACACGGACAACAAAACATAACAACTTAGTAATTAACCAACTTAATGCACAAAATCTTTTTTTATAATAAGTTTGTTATATACCTCTACATGTTTCGAGCACTGTGTGCTCATCATCAGGAGGTCAAAATTGTATTATACAACATCTGGTATCGTCACACCTGTAGGTGGTCGTCCCGTGCACAGGTTGAGAGAGGACTCTCAGCAAAACATAAAAAGCATTAAAAATTAAACATGTATTTTTCGCCAGTATGACGAAACACAATTGGATTTTTCCGGCAAAATCTGGTGCAGTTAGCCTGAACCACTTTTGAGCCGTGACGTCTGTTGGATACGTCAAGCAATAGATCAGTTCGATAGACTCTGCCACTTCATTCATTGTAGCCTATTCGCTCTACCACTTCTGTTTTACTATCCACTACAACGTCAGAATGCGACGACGAACTGAATTCCACTGAGCATGGTTTCGTGAAATTTGAATTTGGGAAGTTTTACTACAATTTGTTGATATGTTACATTTCTGGTTAAAATTCGACAACAATAAAATACTTCGCATAAAAATATGTGTACTTTTCTGAAATCATGTTGATTGTAACAAGACATCGGAGTGGAGACTATTTCTGACAGAGCTCTGTAGATACGTGCAACACATTTTATGTCCCGTAAGACTACACTATTGTGCAGTGGAATAGCTCAGTCGGTATAGCGACTCGCTAGGAGCTGGACGGTCCGGGGATCGAATCCCGGTGTGGGCACGATTTTCTGCACCCGTCCAGACCGGCCCTGGGTCTCATCCAGCCTCCAATACAACGGGTACTGGGTCTTTCTCTGGGATAAAGCGGCCAGGACGTGACCTTGCTACCCTACCTCATCTAGCGCCGAGTTTAAAGAAAGAAGAGAACTCTACTTGTACAACCCCTCTGGTCCTTCACGGCCTGTTCTAGGGTGAACTTTACCTTTATCTTTAAGGCTACACAATTTTCAACAATAATTACTTTACTGTAAATATTTCACACCGATCACATGCCATTTAACATTAGAGCAATTCTTTCAGTCATTTCTGAATTCATTAACTTAAACAGAAGATATGCAAAAGCACGTACTGAACTTCTTTATATAAAATGATTTACTTCACGCTGTGGTTAAGTAAGGACCACCCCATAAAGTTGGATGATGGTGATAGGCTTATTTCCATGTACTTTTACCCCCTCACTAAATGGATATTCTTGGTTAGTTTTAAGTTCCGGTCACTTTACCGAGGACCAAGGATCCCAGCAGCGTGTTTGGATGCGTCTCAGAGCCGTGGATGTGATGGACAAAGAGAAACAGCCCTAACCCTAGTGGAGTGTTCGTGACCGTCATTAGCCACTAAATGAACAAAGGCATTCCTGATGTCTGTCGTCTTGTATTATGTCATGTGCAGTTTGACAGATTCATTCAAACTCTGGTACGTATCTACCAAAATATACGGCGTCACATCCTGTTTATCGCTGTGGCTACTTTAAATCTCATGCAGATATTTGTACTTCGCGAGATCTGAGATTCTCACAGCGATGTTGCTAAAGATTATAGTTGTCTGAGAAATGACACTGTCAATTAATATATCACGACCTTACACATTAGCAGGCTGGAGTCCTCTTCGTATTCATGCTTATATAAGTAAGTAAGCATGCAAATAAGTGAGTGAGTGAGTGAATGAGTAAGTAAATAGAGTAAGTAAGAAGTGAATAAATAAATAAATAAAAATGAGTTGTGAAAAAATTGTTTGTTGTAGCTTTGGGGGTGGAAATTTCAGAATTTTAGAATGGCTAAGTCAGACGAAAAGGACAAAGAAACCCTTCCGTATACCGCTAACCACCCGAAGATATAAAATATTTGGAAGCCACTTCAAAGGGACTTTGTTGTTCAGTATATGCAGGCACCAGTACTGCGACATGTGCAGTGACCACACTTTATCCTCTATCATGTGTATTCGGTCAGTGCCAAGTTGTAATAACAAGAGAAAAAGAACAGAAAAGCTGTGAAGGAACTCGACAGGTCAGGTTTACAAGACTGTGACGTCAGAATCCTCCATAGGCTTCGCGGGCCTCGTCACGTAGACTCTGTCTGGGCGCAACTGGGGTGGAGAATGTGTATGCATTCGCTGAAGTGCTGATAGTTGTGGGAGCTTGTTATAAATCAAGGGTCATTGGTCATTTAGCAATACGCGTGAATTATTACAGCATTCATAAAGAGCAATGACTTCGAAATTAACGGAATACTGCACCAAATTTAGAACAGAGCTGTGATGAATTACTCGTATATTGAGGTTAATGTATTTGGTAAGAGGAAAAGCACTATTGGCTGGCAGTGGCAAGTGAAGTAATGAAGCTATGGGGTCTGCAAGAGATGGAGAATTACTTGACAAGCTGAGCGACCACTAGGTTCTCAAGAAGGACACTTTTCCTTTCAATTGTGTTTGGTGAGGACAAGAAGATTAATTTTAAAAATAGACACCGCGTGGTCTGGCGTAGTGTTAATGTTTCAGAACTGCTCTCTGGAGTGTCCAATTCGCGTCTTTACCGGGACACAAGCTAACATGACTGAGGTCTCCTGCGGTTTTCTTCAGTACCCCCAGAAAATTCCTGTTTAACCCACTACCGCTTCCTTCTAAATCGTTTCCAATTTTTCATTCACCACTCACCCTATAATTCAACAATGAATGGCCTGTGATACTGGCAGTATCGTCCAATAAGTCACGAAATGAGACAGATGCGAAAGCCCTACAACAGCGTAAGGAGGAGCGTCATGCCAAAGAAGTCTTCATTCGCGCAAGTGCTTACCTCTCATCAAATATTGTAAAAGTTACTGGGTAGGAAAAATCACTGTCAAGCTCAGTACATTCGTTGACGTTGGAACTGATACCGAAACTTATTTAGTGCGGGAGGCGACGCTAAACTACACAATATTTGGAGGACTGTAATCCAAAAATATTGATAAAAACCTATGCGTAAAAATGAGAACTCCAGACTTTTAACGTGTATTGTTTATTGTGTTACAATTTCGTTTGTAAAAGAAACAGTTTTTTGAAGAACTTCATTTAGTTCGATTTTAGCTGGACGCAAAGTTTGCCATAAGATGTGGGCTAATTCAAGAGTGGGGAGTGGGGAAAACTACATAATGAGGAGCTTACTGATCTGTACTCCTCACCAAATATTATTCTGGTGATCAAATCGAGAATAATGTGATGGGTGGGACATATAGCACGTAAGGCGAGGATAGGCGCATATAGTGTCTTGGTGGGGAAACCTGAGGGACAGAGACCACTTGGAAGACCCAGGCGTAGATGGGAGGATAATATTAAGTTGGATCTTCAGGAAGTGGGATGCGGGGCACGGACTGGATTTATATGGCCCAGGATAGGGACAGGTGGCGGGATCTTGTAAACGCGGTAATGAGCCTTCGGGTTCTATAAAAGGCGGGAAATTTCTTGACATAGCTGAGAGCCGGTTAGCTTCTCAAGGACTGTGCTGCATGGAGTAAGAAGGTAATTCAAGAGTATCTGAGTAACTCTTAGCTCATCAAGAAAGACTGTGCTTCATAGACTAAGTTAAGCCGCTAATTAGAAAGTTTAGCCCCAAACGTTCCCAACATCAACAACAGGAGGAAGCGGACGTTCTTTTCCCATTCCTCGATATTTTTATCACGTGACACACGTGTCATCCACCCCGATTTACCAATTTGTGACAAAAATAGGCCATTGGCGGAAAAATAGGATTTATAATTTCAATTCACACAACCAAAATTAAAAACTCTGAGATGGGAACAAAAAGTAATGCAACTGCATGTAATATCGGGGAAACGCAAATGGGGGAAAATACGAGTATTTTCAAGAGTATTAGACTTTCACTGCAGGAAGAAACTTGTTATGAGGATTGAAAATATCAATATGGCGACAGCGCACAACGTTTGTTGATGAATCTTCGACGGAGTTCATACGATGGCTCTTATCACTGCATCTTATTTCGGTCTTGTTTTTCTTTTTCAATTTGCTAACTTGTACTCTCATACTTAGAACTGTGTCCATGTAGCCAAGACTCAAGGTACTAATGTTCTAATATACTGCTACATCTGCTCCTTCGGAACCACAGGAAATGTTATAATACGTCAATGGGACTAGGTAGCTGCACGACCTGTCTTCATTCAATTCACACTGCAAAAGTTTATGGCGCAAAACTCAACTTCTTCTTGTTGTAACATACGTAAAGGAAAAAGAGGCTAAAGCTATGATAAACAAGGAGGCACAAAACGTTTGAACGCATACCGATCGGCAAAGAACATGTACTAAAAACAGCGAGGCGGTCATGGTCGGTCATGTGCACCACCCATTTTTGTCGCACTTCTCACTGTACTCCTTTTTCCAGCCACTGGAGCGAGCAGCGGACAGCTCTGGACTGCGATTAAATTTCGTGTATAGCGATAATTCTAGATGATCCGCTTTTGTGTCATTTCTCGCAGTCATAACTAATAGTTCTTAACTTCCATACGTAAACATGGGTTCCGACATTATTTGGAAGGCTGGGCTCACAAATGTGAATTTATACTTCCTCTCCCTATGCAAATGTTTATTCTTTGTTTCGGTTTCCAACCAGGTATTCTGTTACTTTAAATAATCGGAGTAGATTATTCTTGAGATACGTAGGCACTGATATCTTGGTAGCTTAAGATTATGGGCCTATAAATACTACGATTTGCGTATGTGTGATCGAAATTTGCCAGAGCGTGCCTATTAGCTTCCCAAAGCTTGTTTTTCTCACTGTCTGACTTAACTTTGCTAGAGCGTGCCTATTATCTTTCATATGTTTGTCTTTCTCTCTGTCTGTCCGTATGAAGCAACTCGAAAATTAATGAATGGGTTTCACTTCAGCTCGCTATTGGGAAGATATATTAAATGACGACACTTCGTAAATTTCTTAAAAATAAGTCAGAAGTAAGGCACAATTCACATGAAGACCACAGACCTTTGCAAGAATACGTCGAGGTTTTTGGACACTGAAACTCGTGTTTATGAAAGCAACAATTTTTTCACATCTCTTAGCAACTTATGTTTCCAGAAAATCTTCCGGTTTTAGGGATTATTAAACACAAGAATTTTATGTAGCGTAAATATGTTTCTAGAGAAATATTGAAATACTGAAAATGACAGCGTGATTGTGCCACAGTCATTATCACACGTTTATATTTTCCCTCTTCTTTACATGTCTTCTACCTTATGTTTTCCGTTGTGGTGTATTACTGTAGTATTATTTAACACTGTTCTTTACAATAAAGAACGCCGGGAAGGGTCTAAAACAAACAAAGGTAATAATTCACATAATTGTGTTCAAAAACCTAATGAGCTGCTAACAAGACAGCACGCATTACTTAGTATACATACACACATCATTTATTCCTTACGGTTTGTCAAATATTAAAATAAATCTACACTTTCTTATGAGACCACATCTTTGTGTTACGTGTTGTCAAATTTTAAAAGAATGCGCTTTCACACTAATTTGATAAAATTCAGTTTCGGCTTCGTAGGGTAAAAGCAGTCCCATTACAGGCCTGGACAGGCCCAGAGAGTTCCAGGAAGTTAGGGTTCCCAGATTTCGTGACAACGGCACGGGATGGTTGTAGGTTGTCAGCTTTACGCACCGACCGCCTTTACCCCCAGGAAATACTCCTGGTACTCATTTCTGTCAGAGGCTGATTCGACCCCAGGGCCATAGTGCGATCGGATGGATTTTATGTCAATGAAAAATCCATTGACACCAGCTGGGATCGAGCCGGCGACCTTCCGATTTGTAGCACCGCACCTTAACCACTGTGCTACCGCGGTCCCCTATTACATTTGTAGCACCGCACCTTAACCACTGAGCTACCGCGGTCCCCTGCTTCGTAGGGTAGTTTTTAAAATAAACAGAGACAAAGCTATTTAAAATTCCAACCTAATTTGCAGTAGAAGTCCAATTCAAATTTCAATAAAACACACTACGTGAATATTTTTGGAGATTAAAAAACAGATATGTGCTGACAAAAGTATAGGCTGCACTTTTGCTTCGTTTTATGCACTTATTTTTTTGTGCACATACATTGTTGCTTACTGATGAAATATGCCAGGACTCATGACTTTCCAAAAGAGATTTTCCTCACACAATGCGATCTTTGATCTGGAATGTGTTTTTAGCTCGAGCACAAAAGTTTCATGGTTTTGTTTCTCGCTTTCATTAGTGAAGATGAGGGCATTGTATGCCGCTACAGATCGAGAGAAATGAGATGAAACAAGTTTTATGGTACTACGATTTGACAAAAGTAAGAAGGAACACGTTGTGTTCTAATTCACAAAGACAAAAATTGGAAGGAACGCGTTGTGTTCTATTATTGAACGATAGAAAAAAGAGGGAATACTTGTATGCTACTACTGAGTTGCAGGTATTAGAACTAACACGCTAGTAGCTTCTACAGACTGACAGAAATTATACGGAACACGTATACGGTACTAACATGAAAGAAATGATGAGACATGGTGTATGCTGCAAAAGAGAACTGGAAATAAGACGAAAGACGCTATTTGCTACAAAAGAGAGATAGGGATTATATTGTTAGATACAACAGAGAAACAAATAAGACGGGAAACTTTGTTCTATTATGTTACCACACATTGATAGAATTAAGACTAGCGTGTGTGCTAATGGGAGTGAGGGAATTTACATGAAGAAAGTTGTGTGCTACTACATTTGAATACAAAAAGAGAAAACACATTGTAAGTTCCTATTGGGGGGGGGGGTGGTGGGAAGAGAAGTAAAATAATGCAGTCCGTCCGCATATTTTAGTTACCAAAGCAATTAATTTTCTTCGAAAGAACTTGGTCTTAGCGGCATCACCTTAAATTTCTTGAGAAAAGTGTCTTTATTTGGAACTAACTATCTTTGAAATTTACACTTTCTTTTTCAAACTGCGGACAATAAACACATAACTCGCTTATTTTTGTTTATTTGCTAATTATTCCTGGCGGCAATTAACGCATATTCGTCATAACTCTATGGAAGAGAAATTTTTCCGTGTTCCATAGTTCTAGTAATACATTTATCTACTTCAGATAGAGAACAAATCGAATTTTTTAATGGGAATTTTATTTCATAAATGTTGCTGCGTGACAACAAATGAGAGTTATGAAGGTTATAATTGTTTCAGAACAAAACTCCCTTATGATAAGCACTTCATGTTGCATACAGGATGAGTGCGTAAACCTGTGTAAAGTATCTGTGTCTAATCTTATGCCAGTGAACAGCAATTTTTTTGTTTGCAATAACTGAATGTAGCGAATTGCGGGTGAGTAAAAACTAATAGGGAAAGTTTTGAAAATTCTTTGTGGGTCTAGGTCACAATGCAATCAACCTTACACCCTCGTCCTTCTCACTATATTCTGCGTTCCTTCGCATAGAACGATCTACTTTTTTGTAGTATAAACAGTATACTTGTACTTCCTTGATACAAAACCCATTAGCACACTTCATACGGACATATTTGGCAGAAATATGAAACTTTAGTTTCAAAGTTATTATTTTTGCCCTTAGAAAAATAAAAAGTTAATTACGCACATATGTGAGATTATAATTTTCCTTCTCATATACTAACGAGAATGAATTAATTTGAAGTGCGGACATTTGTCAAATAAATTTTAGGCGCATTCGCAACAAAAATTTAAAGGATTTGCTTGTTATTACTTTTAACTCCCTACCGTACAATTTACAGCTTGCTGTTTGTGAGAATGCATTTTGTATTCCTTGATGGATTTTAGTATTGCTGTTATTACTGCTATGCAAAGCCGATTCCAGTGGCCGCGCGGTCTAAGGTGTGGGTCTGCGGCCGCTTGTTTGCTGAGATTGTCGGTTCAAATCCCGCCTGGGACAAGGCTGTTTGTCTGTTGTGATTTCTGTGTGTTTTCTGGTAGAGGTCTTCGCCTTGGCTTATCCCTCGTCCAGATGAGTTCCATCGAATGTAACGTTTCCATCATTTTCGCCTTGTGAGTAGTTTTCTGTCTATTCACATGCATCAACTCGATACAAAATTTGTTGCCACACTGCAGCTGTGGAGACACCAAGCCTTGTATCCCGTCTGGAAATTAATCGACATTTTGTGTTTTTGCAGTTCGTGTCAAAGTCAGCATTCGAACTGCGATATCTCGGTTCTTTTTTGAACAAGAATTATAGCGCCGAATAAAACATGGTGTATTTACAGGACAAAATTTCTCTGAATTCTTGAGATTTTAGCGAGAGAGGACACGCCAGAAATGTTAATGTTTAATTACTTTATTTTTAAATTGAATTTGTAAGAGGGGCTCTATTGAAACCCCACTGACAGAGTTACGCAATGTTTGCTTAAGAAACAATGCGAAAGTGCTGCTCACTATTGAAGAATAGCGTAGAAATGTAGAAAAAGTGCCAACTACGTATGCAGAAATTAAGGTGAAATCTTGCAATAAAGAGAGGAAAGGGGCAGACTAGTTGTGACTAGCTGCCTCCATTTCTTTCTTTATCTTTATATCACAACGAGATGTCACACATAAAGACGGAGATTTCCAAGTTGCGCGATAAATAAAGTTAGACTGGCATATGGCGTGTAGTTTATTGCACGGAACGTCACCAAATGTTCCTGACATCATAAGTCGCACATTGACTTCGCTTTTTTTAGACTCGCCATCCGCCGAATTGCGTTATTTTTAGTCTCTTATCCATAAAAAAAATTCCTACGATATTTATGGCTTACAGGATGTGAAAGACAACAAATATTAGGGAAGGAATAAACTTACAGAAATCTGTAACACGGCTGTCGATAGGGGTGATAACCGGCTTCTTAACTAGTTTCTGCCACTTTTATATTCTTGACTGGTTCTTACGTTCACATCATCTGTTGCCCACGTACCGTTTGAAACTCACCTGCAGAACAAGCAGTAAGTCTGCCTTTGCGCCATTTCAGTTTCTCACTAGCCGTTTTGATGAAGATTCTAGCCGTTTGAGATACATCGCGGTGTTGATTGGTAAATAATTAATGACGTTTCGAGGATCTAACTCGCTTTATATCCTGATTAAGATTTGTTCCCTTTAAACAAGTACAGCGTAACGTATACTACTTAAACAAATAAGGCAATAAGAGACTGCAGCTGTGAATAATTCAGTTTATGTAGATTTTCAGTACTTGATAACTCTTGGTTACGCAGCGGAAGTTGGTGATTCGCTGTTTCCTTAAGTGTCGACTAACTGTAAATAGGGCGAAATAGGGATTTATGTGGTCTCGTCTTATTCGATAAATAATGATAATAATGATGAACCTCATTATACATGTCAAAATCTATGCTCATTCAGAGTCAAAACAAGTTTACACCTAAGCTCATTGCCTTTTTATGGGATGGTTTGTAGTAATTTGCGAGAAACTTTGTTTACGCTGCCTTTCAGTGACGTAACCTACTCGTAAATCACGTGGCCGGTGTAACAACTGCGCTAGTAATTCAGTCCTTGTAGTTCTTCTGTAAAAGCTGGTATTTTTTCACCTAGTCAAATAACATTCCCTGATTTTTCTTGGAAGAAGGATACTTTACTGCCATTTTTACAAGGGCTTGCAACCAATTATTATGAGATTAATAATAATTATAACAATAATAAGTGAAAAATGTTGATTCGATGATATTTCCAAGTACTTTTACGCACAAATCTCTCTCCGCCTAGTTCGTTTGGAATTGACTGCACTAAATTGGTTATGTTGTTTGAGACGTACTAAACATTCAGTAGTTTCTGCATATAAAATGTAAAATTCTGGTTGCTACACTAACGGTAATATATTAATGTCTGGGCATAACGGTAACCTTCTATACAGTTGTTTGAGAGGTACCTGGTATTAATCTCTGTCAAAAATCTGGTCTCCTCATGTAACTTGTCCTTCGTTTTACTCATTCCTTCCAGACAAACTCATGATCGTGCCTTCACTTAGGCCACCACTATTCCTATCCCGAGCACCGCTCATGTTAGAGCTTCGATAAATTATAAACCAAGATTCATTCATTCTAATGATTGTTGTATTTTTCCCTGCAGTATTTCCTCTTTTCAAGGACTGATTTTTTTCCCAACTGTAACTCTGTGCAATATTACAGAACTCTTCTGCTGAAAATATGATCTTGTCCTAGCGTGGAGAACACGCGACACGCAATGTGTAATGGAAAGTGTGCTACAAAAAATGGAAGACATCATATGGCCTTGTCGTCTCCATCGGCGTCACTACACTACGTTTGTCACAGTTCTGTTACACCTAAAAACAGGAAAAGTGCGACGTACACATAACTTCATGGAGCCGAGTTCCCACAGAGAGGTTAATAGTAGCTTAGCTGGCTACAAATTTAACAGCTGTTTATGAAGACCGATCATTCATATAGTGACCCCTATTCTGTTTCATGTGAATACGGTCCAGAACCCCAAAACTATGTACGTGAGATTCATTCTAATATTAACTTTCCATTTTCTGTTAGTTTTCCCAAGAAGTCTCTTTGTTTCGGATTTCTCGACTAAGAATTTCTGAGTAAATTCTTCTAGGACATTTCTCTGTATCGACTGGTAATTACTGCCTCCACATTCAGAGTCTAGGATTCTCCTTGATTACTTGAACCTAAAGACAAACACCTTAAGCTCCTCCGGAATTTTCCTAAAAACTTAATGTTTGTTACAGCGGAATATCCCACAATACTTGAATATTCAAATGACAACAGTGAGAAATCAAATACCGCAAGAAGTTTCGTAAATACAATATTTCTTCTTCTCACATCCATATCTGAGAATAACTGTTTTGGTCCCTCTGTTTACTTAATGGTCAGTCCCCAGCTGCCTATATCCTACACCCACCACACATACATTTAATGTATATGAGTACTGCACAAATGTTTGGTAAATCTGAGTCGAATTTCGCGTATTTTAAACTACGAATTGAGAGTTAATCTAGAGCTACTGAAGGCGATCACGAATTTCCTTCCTCATGACTTCCAGTTTAAAGGCCCACATTATAGAGTATTATGTCCCACACGCATAACCTACGTCCCAACCACTAAGCAGTCCACCTGATCTAAAGCGACCATAGAAACTAAAAGAAGGGGTTCCATGGTTTCCATACTTCCGTATTTAAGCATATTATTGCATTAGAAGCATATTATTGCATTAGAAGCATATTATAAATGCCAAATTTCGGATCATTCTAACGTAAATAAAATTATTGTACTTTTATTTTATTACAAAAGAATTTTCTAATCTTCCATCTTTAATATTATTTTTTGTTGTTGTTGCGGACATTTAATAATTTGTTTAGTTTATGTTTAAAATTACAAAGTTGAACGTGCAGTGATAGCGTAAATTTAACCGTTTATCCTTTAATTGCATATCAGTAATTTCTTCTTCATTTGAATACAGTTATATCCGAGTGCTATTCTCTTCTTTGAGTGTCTTTCTTACTCGCCTTCTTCATGCATTGTTTAACTGGGTTTTTTGAAACTTGTTTCTGCTTGTTATCATAGACTACTTACAGTAATAAAAGTGCACCTTTGTACAGGCACTGAGGCTCTGTACAGGCCGTACGGCCCATAGGGGGAGTAGAGGTATAGCTATAATCTTTCTTGATCACGGCTCTAGAAGGTGGTGAGGGGTCAGCTTCACGCCCCGACCGCTCTTTACTCCTCGGGAAAGACCCGGTATCCATTGTACAGGAGGCTGGGTGGGCCCCAGGGCCGGTCTGGACAGGTGCGGAAAATCTCGCCCCCTTCGGGATTCGATCCCCGGACCGTCCGGCCCGTAGCCAGTCGCTATTCCGACTACGCTACTCGGTCCACTACAGGAATATAGCTTGTGTATAAATTAACTAAATTGGTATTAGTAAATAAGGTATATTTGTAATGATAATTTTATGAGATACCACTTGAAATAATAAAATATACTCACAGTGTTATGTTGCAAAACTGCTGCTCGTATTGTGCAGGGGTCAGCGTAATTACAAGTGCGTGGCCTGGGGTGATATTGAATGCAAATCTACCTTAAAAAATAAGAAGACACAGAAGGTCCAAATAAATTGCACCCTCGTAAAATGACTTTAAACTTAATTCAAACAAAATTGTAACATCATCGCAAATAGTTCCCCGGCTTACGTTTTTGCCCCAGACGCAATATGTCAGGCAAAGCGCTCAAGTTCGTATGTAAGATGATGAACATTTCTTGCAAGTTGCTGAAATCGCGTGTTGGGATCTCATGCTTCGACAATCTTCTCGAATTTCGAAAGCAAAGTGCCCTTGAGAAAGCTGAGGAAACTCACCCTAAGCCTAACGAGAAGACCATGAATTTCTAAAAAATTTCTGACAGGCTTAGATTCATCGATGCTGGCATCAGTGTGGTTTGAGGACAAGTATTTAAAAGAGAAGCAAGCAGAAATTAGAAAAGGAACCATGAAAAATATACCTTTATATCGTCAGACATTTGGTTCTTCATTTATTCATGTTATCTTCAGGGACTGTTACCTCCCCACGGCTATTTATTGGACATTTGAGGTGATTATTTAGATATTCCGCCTACAATTCCAAAGGAAGTGTGTCCCTCTGAGATTGTCATTTCTTTGTCGTATAATACATTTTTTTAAAGTTCCTCCTGGATGTAAGTATAATTTTGTTCAAAACAACTTGACTCTAACCGCACTCCTCATTTTAATACAGCGATTGTGGAAAAATGTATCCCGCCTTACGTGTTCTTGATTAACATCACCATTCTCAGAAGTATCTACAACGTAAGTTCGGAGGTGGATGGTATATTGGATTTTGAAAACTACTGAATTTTGAATGTTATGTATGTTACTTTATTTCATGTTTTATTCTTACGTTTTCGACCTTACAGATAATTCTCAGAGGTGTTATTCATTATGATAAAGTTGTTTATATCGAAATTAGATACCGGTCTGAAAATAAAACATTTTTAGTTTCAATCTTAGTTTTTGCCTACTCGTCAGTGAAATATGGATGGAGGCTACATAAGAAGAGTAAGGCCATATGAAATGACAGTAATAGGAAATTGGAGAAAAACTGAAGTATATATTAGGGGTTTACATTATCCGCATTTTTACCAGATGGGGCCGGGAAACCGTCCTCCGTATTATGACAAAGTTACGGTCTGGACGGTCCGCGGTTTGATTCCCGACAGGAACAAGACGTTATCTCTTGAGAAAAAGTGTCCAGACCGGCTATGACCTCCACACAACCTCCTATTCAATTGGCACCTCTGTTTTTCCCCGGAAGTAAACCTGTCGGGGCGTGAATTTTACCACTGAACTACGCCTAGTGTTGAGGTTAAGAATAAGTGTAGCGAAGCATCTACTTCCCCTAATCGCCTTCATGGAGTGGACAGGGACAATTTTACGTTGTTAATTCTTGCCAAATATTAGACTGATGATAAGATGAACGGTGTGTATACCACGGATGAGGAAATTTAAGGAAACTCGCCCTTAAATATCCGTATTAATATGATCCTCCTCGCTATGCCGTCTTCGCCAAGTGACATTTACTTTCAGAATTTTCTATACGGTTTTTTTGGAGTTTCCATCTGTAGCGTAGGCTCCATTTATACATAAAAACACATAACACGGACCACTGTATCTAAGTTGCCTTGTCGCATTTTATGTCCTTTGTATTTCCGGCTCGCTCTTGTATCCCGAGTGTGGTTGTAGACCGAGGGGCAATATCTGCTGGTGTCTAGGGGGGGGACAAAAAAACTTTGGAAAAACTGAACTTGTTTTTTAATGCGTGGGTGTGTGTATGTGTGTGTTTTGTAATGTGTGGGTGTTTTGACAATTGTGTGGGTGTTTGTACTTGTATTGGTTGTGTTTCGTATTGTTTGTACGGTGTTGTGTTATTGTTTGTACGGTGTTGTGTTATTGTTTGTACGGTGTTGTGTTATTGTTTCTTTTATGTGTATTTTATTCTTATTTGTTTTGTCTGTACTTGTGTAAGGACTGCTGTCACTGGTTGAAATCTCGACTGCAGTAATAATAATAATAATAATGAGCTATATGTAAAGAGGAAAGAAGGAGGGAGAGGACTGGTACAAATCGAAGCGGCATATAAAGCGTAAATAATTAATATTGCAGAATATCTTAAAACGAACCATAAAGAAGACCCATTTGTAAATATTGTCAAAAGCCATGAAACCACTCAACCAAATATGAACGCCATAATTAAGACATCAGCAAAGATCGCAGAAGAATTAAGTCAACCAAATGAGAAGAGTGACTCAAAACAGAATGGAATACAACACACAAGGGCAAGACTGGGAGAGTCTCTAAAGAAAAAAGGGAAAAACAAAATAATTCATAGGCAGTACATTAGAAATACAGATAGACAGCTTATT
>Ga0123352_10007502_pt1 | contig 16834 bp, 15 predicted proteins | sample TergutLab28metaG_FD_89700 | JGI IMG/M metagenome (GOLD analysis project Ga0123352, IMG submission 89700) | Labiotermes labralis P1 segment gut microbial communities from Petit-Saut dam, French Guiana - Lab288 P1 | ecosystem: Host-associated > Arthropoda: Insects > Digestive system > Gut ... | reverse complement strand
TTTTGCAGAAAAACATAAAAAACACCCGTTCAAGTTAATTGAAGGGTGTTTTTTATGTTTTTACGGTATCGTCTGTCGGACTAGGACGGGCAATGCCCGCCCCTACCACGATTGTCATTTATCTCGTGCGTGGGTGGTTACTTTGCATTGGTAGGGGCGGGCATTAACGGTTTTGACGGGACCCGTCCCATCACGATTGCAAAATATTTTATTAATCTTGAGAAATTTTTGAGATTTGTATGTTACAATAAGACGATGAAAGAAGGTGGAATAGATGAGCAATAAAATTTTGATTGTTGATGATGAAAAGGGCATAGTTGCTATGCTAAAAAACTATTTTGAGATGCAAGGATATTCCGTGCATACGGCTTTTGGTGGTAATGAGGCTTTAAGCAAAATATCATGTCAACCAGATATTATATTACTTGATATAACCATGCCCGAAATGGACGGTTTAACCTTGTGTCAGCGTATACGTGAGCATATCTCCTGTCCCATATTGTTTTTGACCGCTAGAATTGAAACCTCTGATAAAATAAAAGGTTTTGATGTTGGTGCGGATGATTATATCGTAAAGCCTTTTGACTTAGACGAGTTGGGGGCTAGGGTGCAAGCCCACCTACGCAGGGAAAACCGAAAGCAAGAGCAGACCATTTTGCGTTTCTTTGGCGACATATCCATAGACTATTCAAAGCGTGAGGTGGGTATCGGGCAAGAGATTGTCTCTTTTTCCAAAAAGGAATTTGATATTATCGAGCTACTTTCTATCAACAATGGGCAAGTTTTTGACCGAGAGCGGATTTATGATGTGGTTTGGGGTTTGGAGGGCGAAGGAAGCAGCGACACAATTATGGAGCATATCCGTAAGATAAGGGCGAAGTTTGGAGCTGTGTCAACACACAACTATATTGAAACGGTTTGGGGGGTTGGTTATAAATGGAATGGCTAAAGAAAACCAGCTTAAAGACAACGCTGTACTTGGTTATTATAATTTCGTTTGCCGCTGGAAACGCACTTAATCAATTAATATTGCACATAATACGCAACACGGCAATAGATATTTGTCTTTGCCAGGGGTCTTTGCCAGCTGTTTTGATGAATATTACAATGTCGTTTCTTGTCCCAATACTTATCACCGCAATATTTTACAGGATAAAGCTAAAAGCCCCACTTTCCCAGCTAAATATGGCGACAAAACGCATAAAAGAAAATGACTTGGATTTTTCTATAGCATTTAGTTCTAAAGATGAGCTTGGTCAACTTTGCGAATCCTTTGAATCTATGCGTGTAGGGCTTCTAAAAAGCAACCGGGAATTGTGGCAACAAATGGAGGAGCGTAAACGCCTTAATGCGGCATTTGCCCATGATTTAAGAAACCCTGTCACGGTCTTAAAGGGTTCTGCCGCCATATTGCAAAAGGGATTTGAACAAGGAAATTTGACTGTAGAAAATGCGGGTGAGAGCATTTCCCTAATAACGCAATATTCGTCTAGAATTGAAAGTTATATCCAAGCGATGACAAGTATTCAGAAGTTGGAAGAATTGACATTTGCACCAAAGACATTCGACTGGCTTTCGTTTGCTAAGGAGCTAAAAAACAGCTTGTCTATTATAGGTTCAAGTGCGGGCAAAAAAGTTGAATTTTTCATCAGTGATGAAAACAGGCAAATTAATATAGATAGCTACATGATACATAATGTAGCAGAAAACTTGGTTAGCAATGCGCTACGACATTCAAAAGATATTGTTAATGTGGATATTTCTTGTGATGATAAAAAAGTTACTATTAGTGTTTCTGATGATGGTTCTGGATTTTCTTCCGTCATCCTCAAAAAAGGGGCTGCACCATTTTTGCGTGATGCAGGTGAGCCAGAAGGGCATAATTTTGGTATAGGACTTTATATATGCCACTTATTATGCGAAAAACACGGCGGTAGCCTAACCCTTGAAAACCATTCTAATGGAGCAAAAGCAACCGCAAAATTTTATTTTTGAAACTTGAGAGATTTTTGAGATTTAACCTTTATACTATATTTAATCTAAAATTCAAAGGAGATTGATGTTATGAAGAAAATCAAAGTAAGTATTGTTGTATGTGCTGTTCTTATGGCGTTGTTGGCGTTGTCCGCTTGCGGAGGTGGTGGGCAAGGGATAGGCAACCCTTACGGTGGTACTTTTACCGTCGATGAAATTCAAGGTAGACCAGAGAATTATGTTGGTTTAATAACCATTGTGGGCATTGTAGGCACTTCCGACACACAGGATTTTTCCTTGCAAAATGAAGCGGGAACTTTCGAGATTCTTGTAGACTATCTTGGAAGTCAGGCGCTACCTCGACTGGGGGATAGGGTTTCGGTCGGAGGAACGCTAAGAGAAAACCGCCCATGTTGTGGACCAGGATTTACATTAACATCTACACGATTTGACGAGGTGGAATAAAAATTATGAATGTTTTCAAACTTGTATCTAAGAACCTATTGCGTCGTAAAGGTCGTTTTATATTCACGCTTTTAGGTATAGTCATAGGTATGGCATCATTTGTCGCCCTTTTGTCTATGGGTGAGAACTTGCGGTCGGAAGTATCTAGGCAGGCTGATGATTTAGGGGCGGATATAATTGTCATGGGTAGGGTGGATTGCCCTTTCATTCATCGTGCTGTTTTGGCGGGGGAGCAACTGCCAGAATCTGTCCCACGTGAAATTGTTGGTCAAATTGCCGCAATTGACGGCATAACGGCCGCTGTCCCATATCTTACACTTGGTGCATCAGTGCAGGAAGCCCCCATTACACTTGTAGGGATTTTGCCTAATGAAATGAAAGCACATAGAGGTTGGAATGTAGAATATGGAACTTTTTTTGCAGACGAAAATGACCGATATGTGGTCGTAGGCTCTGGGCTTGCTGCAAGTGCTAGGTTTGCTTTGGAAGTAGGCGACACCTTAACCTTTAGGGGTGAAGACTTCCCTATTGTAGGAATTTTAGAAGAAACGGGCAGTAATGACGACATATCAGTTTTTATGCCCCTTGGCATTGCACAAGAAACCTTTGGCTTGGACGATTATGTATCGTTTATAGTTGTGACGGTTGATGATGTAACCAATGTGGAAAGGTACATAGCTGCGATTATGGACATTGCAAACCTGTCCGTGTCAACAGACGAAGAACTTCTAAGTTCGGTTCTGCTGATACTCGGTTCTTTAGACATTACATTGCAATTAATTTCTGCCGTTGCTTTGATTGCCGCTTCATTTGGCATAATCAACACCATGATGACTGCAATATACGAACGTCGGCGAGAAATTGGCATACTACGGGCAACTGGTAGTAAGCGAGGGATGATTTTTAGAATATTCATTTTAGAATCTGGATTATACGGTCTGCTTGGCGGATTGTTTGGTTTTGCTGTCGGTTTTGTGGTTTCAAGGTTTGCAGCCCCACTTATTGAGCAAAATGAGTTTGTTGCTGTCCTTGGTAGCCCTGATACAGCGGTTACGTTCTCTGCTTCTCTATTCTTTACAGTGCTTGGACTTTCCGTTTTAATCTCTATTGTATCGGGATTATATCCTGCGTGGAAAGCCTCAAAATTAACCCCTATGGAGGCGATTAGAAATGTCTGATTATATGATTCGCACAGAAAACTTAGAAAAAACATATGGCAATAAAGTAAAGACCTCCGCACTTAAAGGTATTAGCTTGAAAATCCCGAAAGGTTCGTTAAGTTGTATAATTGGTCCATCGGGACATGGGAAAAGCACCCTCTTACAACTTATCGGCGGATTAGATAAACCAACAGGCGGACGTGTATTTATAGATAACAATGATATTTCGTCATTAAGCGATAATGAATTGTCAGAGGTTCGTGGCGAGAAAATCGGATTTGTTTTTCAATCTTTTAACCTTTTGGATAATTTAACAGCTATGGAGAATATTCAGACGGCTATGATGTTTTCTAAGACAAGCCAAAAATCTACAAGCAAGCGAGCATTGGAGCTTTTGGATATGGTTGGTTTATCAGAGAAAGCAAACTCTAAGCCCTCCGAGCTATCGGGCGGGCAATTGCAACGGGTTGCCATAGCGAGGTCGCTTGCCAATGACCCTCCTATTCTTTTGATGGATGAGCCTACAGGTAATCTCGATTCGCAATCGGAACAAGATGTACTTAAACATATCTTCAACATCCACAAGACAGGAAAAACCATTGTGATTGTTACACACAGCAACGACATAGCCAAGCAAGCTGAATTGTTATTTGAAATACGTGACGGAATGCTGGCGATATAAGGTAGGGGCGGGCATTGCCCGCCCCATACCTGCTGGCATTATTCTCCAGGATTGTACCGTATCGTCTGCATAATCAGGGCGAGCAATGCTCGCCCCTACCGTGTGTTAATATCCATAAAATGCACGTCAACCTGCAACAACATCTTAATAATATCTTCTTTAGGCAAGTCAAACCCTTGCTTAACCCAACGACTGATAATGGCAAGGCAACCCTGTATATGATAACTTGTTAAATACTCCCAATTTATATCAATTTCCTCTCCTATAAGCTGGCACAAATGCTCTAGGCATTTGCCTTCAAGAAATTTGCCCATTTTATCGTAAAAACCCCTACTTAAATTCCTGTCTAAAAACAAGCGACACATTTTGGCGTTGTCTTGCACATAGTCCACGATGACCCTAAACGCTTCTTCATGCGTGTAAAGGTCATTTGTCATAATTTGATTTATCTCAGCAATTGCAGATTCTTCCATCTGTGAATATAAATCATAAACATCCGCATAATGGGTATAAAAAGTGGCTCTATGTATATCTGCCTTGTCAGCCAACTCTTGTACGGTTATGTTTTGCAGGTCTTTTTCCATCATAAGTTCCGCCAATCCTTCTTGGATGGCTTTTTTCGTTTTCCTCACACGTCTATCATCTTTTTTCAAAAAATCAGCTCCTTTTTTGACACCCCTACACCAAAACGTCGCATAACCAACATATAGCATTAAAATTGAATATTGATTTACGACGATATGTCGATTATACTACATCAAGATAGATAAGTCAATAAAAAGAGGAGAGATTTTTATGAACGAGAACACGACAAAAACAGAAGGGGCAAAACTTGGGCAAAAGCCCACAGCAAAATTTTTATTAAAGTTTACAATACCAACAATACTTTCGTATTTTTTAATGGGTGTTTTTGGTATGGTTGACCAAATCTTCGCATCACGTAATATGGGCGTGGAAGCCATGGCATCTGTCAGTCTTGTGTTGCCATTTCTTATGTCGCTTATTGCTTTTGGGTCTATGCTTGCTATGGGCGGTTGTGCTTTGGTAACAAAGAAGCTTGGTAAAAACCAGCATAGGGAAGCAAGGCAAAACTTCAGCCTTTTAACGATTGTGGTAACGGTTATCGCTTTGGCAATAGCATCAACAACTTGGATTTTGCGGGAAAGTGTGCTAACGGGACTACTAGGAGCAAACGAGCAAATATTGGACGATGCACTTTTGTACATGGAACCTTTGATAATCGCTGGCACAGTTATTATATTAGGGATTTTTCTGGTGCAGTATATGATAGCCAACGGCAAGCCTGCTCTCGCAATGATAGCGACAGTTTCTGGTGCTATTGTAAGCACGATTCTAAATATTATCTTTATAATTGTGCTGGAAATGGGCGTGCAGGGCTTGGCGATTGCAACAGGGGTGGGTTACAGCCTTCCTGCCGTAATATCTCTTGTGTATTTTACCTTTGCACGAAAAGGTTCATTGTATTTTGTTAAGCCAAAATGGGATATAAAAGCCATAGGGCGGGCAATGGCAAATGGCACAAGCGAATTTATAACCATGATGATGATACCCGTAACAAAAATTGTAATGAACAATATTTTGATAAATATGGACGGGATTGGTGTCATGGGTGTTGCTTCTGCTGGCATCGCCATGGGCTTGATGAATATTTTTTCGGCTTTGTTTATTGGGTTTTCGGCAGGCATGGCACCAATTGTCACCTTTAACCACGGCAGCAAGAAAAGCCACGGCATGGAAAGCGGGGCAGGGCAAGAACGCAGAGAAAACCTACGAAATCTCTATAAAAAAGGCTTGGTGATGGTGGGCGCTTTATCGGTAATAGCCCTGTTGCTGACAACCTCCTTGGCAAGCCCTCTTGTAAGTATCTTTGAAACAAGGATAATGGTAGATTTCGACTTTTTGGCAGGCATCCCGATTTATTATGACATACATGCCATGACAGTAAGGGGATTACGCATAATATCATCGGGTTTTTTGTTGATGGGTATAAACATTTTTGCAACCCAATGGTTTACGGCATTTAATGACGGTCTGGTATCTGGCTTTATATCCCTAATGCAAACCGCCGTTTTCACTGTAACACTTTTGCTGACATTACCAAAGGTGTTGGACTTAAATGGAGTTTGGATGGCGTTGCCACTTGCGGAGGTTTTGACGGTTGCCTTGTCCATATTCTTTCTTGTTAAGATGGGGCAAAAGTACCACTATGCAAAACCTAGAAATTTATTAGTGCAAGCATAAGAACAAATCCCGCTATTGCATCAAATTCAGTAAGCGGGATTTCAGAATGATGACAAACCCTCATGCTCGTCATTGCGAGCGTAGCGAAGCAATCTCTGATAACGTAAACACGAGATTGCTTCGTCGCTTCGCTCCTCGCAATGACGATAAAAGGTGCTTTGTCTACAGTCTGAAATCCCGCTATCGCGTCATATGCAGTAGCGGGATTTGTTTGTCTGTAATTAGTTGAATTGGGTTAGCAAGATTTCTTCCAAAAGCAAGTTGAAAGCACGCAGATTGGACTGTATCATTCCAGGCATAAGTGCGTCAATATAGTCAAAATTGTCGTCAGCGGTGTGGAAGAAGTGTCCGAAGATGTTGTTGACAGGGTCATGTGCCGCAAGGAATTGCATAACATCACCAGCTACAGGCATATGTGCAAGACCAGCCAGATACACAACGGTATGCCCATCCATCAAAAACACAATATGGTCAACTGGGCAGAAAACGCCATAAGGTATGCCCATTAAATCAAAGTTGTTTTGTGCGTTAAGATTGGCAGCGATTGCATCCACTTGTGCAGTGGCAGGCGTTGACAAGGTCTCCCACATGGCAAAAACCGCAACAGGTGGCATTTCGCCAGCTATTTGAGATACAAGAATTTGGATAAGCATCTCCAGGCTTTCGATACCCATTCCATCCAGCTCCATCATAGCAAGGGCGGCTTCAAAACCTACTTGGGCAACCATCCCTTCTATTTGTTCGGTGACATCTGCCGCAATGGCTTCAACCACAAACGGAAGGGCTTCAAAACCAGGACCAACACCTGTCGCTGCTGAATACATCAAATAAGGTCCACCAACCAAAGCATCAGCGTTTATCATCATAATAATATTGTCCTGCTGTTTCTGGGTTAGGGAGTTATAGAAATACAACGCACCCCAATTTCCAAGCTCATGCGCACCGAAAAACACATATTTGATAGTGTGGTAATTGTCGGCATCCTTCATGCGGTAGGCGCTTTCCATTAGCAAACCTATGCCAGCGGTGTTATCGCTTATACCTGGGCTTGGATAGGAATCATTATGCGCACCAACCACGATAAAACTGTCACTTTGTCCAGGGATTGTTAGAATTACATTTTGGCTCATACGGTCAGCACGAAGGGTTACATTCTCCCTCTGCCCCCAATACTCGGCAACATCCCAGCCATAATGAAATGGGTCAAACCAACTTACATCATCATAATGAAACCCTTGGATTTGCACTTGGTCAGCCGAGAAGCCCATGTCAAGCAGTTCTTGGGCAATCCACTGTGCTGATTCTTGCTCACGATAGCTAAATGACGCACGATAGGGCAGGTTTCTGCTCATATAATAGGCGATGTTCAAAGCCATTAGTCCATGACCGCCTTCACCGAACAGCTCCATTGCATAACTTACAGGAATATGCACCCTACCATCACGGTTAAAACCGCCAGAGCCAGCCAAAGACACAGTGTGGGTGACACCCGCTTCATTCGTAAGGATAACCGCTTGATTATTTCCGTCCCATTCAACAGCAAAACCATTATCATAAGCGGTTGTGCGAAGCGGAACATAAGGGGCGGCAACCGCCGTAACAGTCCCTAGCATCATGGTGGCAGCTAAACCAGCCGCCGCAAACTTCTTAACAAATTTCTTCATTTCATATTTCTCCTTTGAATTGTTTTTGTATAATATGACTATAACACAATTATTCTTCATTCACCAGTGACAAATGTCACTGTTTTTGAAATTTCTATTGACGGACAAATCTACCGCCCATGATACGCACAACCGCTTCGCCATCTTCTGTGGCAAATTCTACAGGGAACAACCCTAAGAACCATCTACCCTCATGGAGCATTAGTGGTCCACCCGCTTCGAATGTCATTTGGGTAACAAACATTGTAGCTAGACCTGCGTCGTTTATGGAGACCTCAACTTGAGTTATAGTAGGTGCATCCCCCTCAAATTGCGGTGCGAAGCGGTATACGCCAACCCACTGCTCAAAACCCTCGGGTGCAATGAAGGCAGACATATCTACGGCATCAAATTCAACACCTTCTTCTATTCTAGCAAATTCCATCACAATCGGAGGCATTACCATGGTGATAATTACAGAACCATCAGCTTTTTGACTGAAGAAATAGCTTGCCATACTGTCACGCAAAGAACCGTCAGACATTGGTGTCATCACATCGACTTCCTCGCCAGAACGGAAGGTGATTACACCATCCTCCAAACCTAGATACCAAATACCAAAAGTTTCAAAGTTGTAATATCCGCCAAATTCTTCAATAAATGTCGTCTTTTCGGCTAAAGTCATTTCAATTTGTACGGCATTTGGGTCAAAGGGGATGCCAGTGGTTTCTGACCTTGGCACATATCCGTTTTTCTCCATCAAAGCCGTTTCCATGACTACATCTGCAATCATTTCGCCAATAAACACGCCACCAAAAGAGTTGGTAGAAACAAATACACCAATGCTACTATCCACATCAAAGTGCATGAATGTCCAAAAGAATGGCGGTATGCCACCATTATGACCAACAGTTACAACGCCTGTAGTGCTGGTTCTTTGGGCGAAGCCAAGACCATAAGATGCACCGTCCGTGTGGTCTTGCAACATATAGGAAATGGTTTCTGGGGACAAGATGTCACCGCCATCCCCTAGGATTGCGTGCATAAACAGTGCCATGTCGTTGGCACTGGACATCAAACTGCCTGCACTAAGACTGCTGATAAGGTGCATTTCATCCTGTATCCCGCCTGCGTGATAGGCTTGTGCTACGTTGGCTATACCACCATGGTGGATAAATGTGGAGCGGTTCATGCCAAGGGGTTGCAAAACACTTTCTTGTGCCGATTGCTCGAACCCATAAAAATGGTTATCGTGACCTGACATTCTAGCAACTAAAGCCCCAAGTAAAGTCCAACCTTGATTAGAGTATTCATATGCCGTGCCTGGGATAAATTCTAATTCTTGCCTTGCAAGGTCTACCAAAATGTCATTCATAATGCCTTGGTAATGGTCGTTGCCACGGGTTAAAAACCCACGCATATTGGCGTTGGGTATGCCCGCCGTGTTGCTTAACAGCATACGTACTGTAATATCATCAGAGCTTCCGCCAAAAAATGGGCTTGGTAACATAGTAAATTCTGGGATATAATTGACAATGGGGTTATCCAGCCCAATGATACCCTGTTCTACCAACTGCATAGTGGCAACGGCAGTAAATGGCTTAGACACAGAACCCACAAAGAACAAACTGTCAGCATCTGTGCGGATGCCGTTTACCGTGTCAACATAACCAAAACCTTGCGTCCATGTAAAACCAGTTTCCGCATCCACCAATGCGATTGTAAGACCTGGCACATCCGCCTCTGGCATTGCCGATAAAGCTGTCGTAACAGCAGTCGCAATTGTCACAGGAAACGCCCCGACATCACCAAACAGCGGAATTGCGTCTGGCATATCAATTACGGACATACCGTCTATTACCAAAACAGGGGCAGACAATGGCACATCTATACCGTTTACTTGAGCCTGCATGGCACCTGGTGTAAATACCCAGTCATTTCCGTGTTGATGAACCGTCACCTGACCATTTACCCAATCAACCTCGGCACCCACGCCCTCCAACAACCAACGCAGGGGCAGATAATAGTGTTGGGGATAGGGCTGTGCAAATGCCATAACCCCGCCAGTTAATGTCATTACAACGGCAAGACCAGCCGTCACCAACTTCTTAACAAATCTTTTCATTTTACATTTCTCCTTTATTCGTTTTTGTTATGAAGTATATTCTACCACCAATCACCATCGTCCACCAGTGACAAATGTCACTATTTTTCAAAATTTTTTTGAAAAATAAATCTATTGTCCATTTTGGTGGAGCTTGTTTATCTTCCTCCTTGGGGTATTTCTAAACCCCCAACAGACACACCAAGCACTGCATTTGATACTTCCCTTACTAAATTGGGAGTTACACCTATGTCATTTGACAGCAGGATAATCCTTGTGCTGTCACTGTTGTCATATATGATATGTGAACTAAAGCCGACCGCCTCTCCCCGGTGATGCCATATAGAAGCACCTGCAAAATTCCAACCATAGTTATAATTCCCAACCCGAATGTCATCTAGTATATGCACTGGAAATAACTCTCCGCCAAAATAAGCATCAAGCCAAAGATTTAGGTCGTCAATTGTTGAAATTAAACCGCCTGTAGAATATGTGAAAAAGAAAGGTTAGTAGCGTACCTCCGCCCACTATATGCGTTTATAAACTTACCGAGAATTCATAAAAATCTTGATAAAGAGAGAGCATAAGGAATACACCACCGCCACCCACGCAACGGCAATAGCAAATGCGTAGCTTGCAGGACTGTACATTCTAACAAATTCATATGACATATTAGCAGTCATAGAAGGACCAACATAAAGTAACACCAAGGCTACAACAGAAATTATCGGGTCAATTATCCATGTCATTTTGAAAGTGCGTCTACGCTTTGCCATTTCGCCGTCGTTCCGCCTTTTAATCAGTTTTACGACAAGTCTAATAAATAAGCCGACATAAACCGCACCAAGAGCAGTCAAAACAGTATAAATAACATCAAGAATTGCAAAAAACTCCATTTCTACACTGTCAAAAGGTTCGCCACCTAAAACATCCGAAACAAAAGCACCGAATGGCACAGCTCCATGTGCTAAATTGCCAAGGACTATCACAGCTGTATTAGTGTGTGGGTATATCCTAAACGAAGCGGAATAGCCAGGCGTTGAGCCATTATGACGTATGCGATTATTTCCGTAAGACACATACCATCCTGCCGTATAAGAATAATCTCCGTGTGTGAAAAAGTCTACAGAGCCGATATTTTCATGTGACCTTTGTGCAACTCTCGCAAACTGCTCTGAAACATCCGCCGTACCAAGATGTATGTCTGCCCATCTCACCATATCGGTTATACTAGAATATATCCAACCTGTTGGTATTGATGTAGGATGTATGGGCGGGTTCCACGATACTGGTTGCAAAAACCTCAATCTGTTGCCACCTATCACCCGACCTGTTTCGTGCGCACGCTCCATGTTTGTAAAAGTGTTATGCAATCCAAGAGGGTGCAAAACCTGCTGTGTCATAAATTCGTCATAGCTTTGTCCGCTAACGGCTTCGATGATAAGACCTAAGATAATATAATTGATATTACCGTATATATGCCTTGTGGAAGGACGAAAAGCAAGTTCAAGACCTATTAGCCTTGCGATAAATTCATCTGTTGTTTCTGTTACTTTCGCCATTGGAAAAAGTCTTTCGTCACTTGTTAGACCGCTTCTGTGTTGCAAAAGATTATAAATCGTCACTGTCACGGGTATATCATTATAACGCACATCAAACCAAGGCAAGTGCCGGTTTACAGGGTCGCTTACAGAAAGTAGCCCCATGTCTTCAAGCAACAGCACGCCAAAGCCCGTAAAAGACTTCGTAACCGAGCCGATTTGAAATAGCGTATCCTGTGTACTATCCTTGAATATGTATGAAGTTTCGCCATTTTGCATCACGGCAACTGCGGCGTTGGGGATATTTGCACGTCTTAGTTCGCTTAATATGTGTTCTTCTGCTTCGTTGCTTATTATTGTTTGTGCGAATGTAGTTATTGGCAATGCCAAAATTAGTACAACAAGACCAACCGTTGCAAGCTTCCTAATAAAACCCTTCATTCCGCATTTCTCCTCTATTTTTTCTATAGAAATACATTCTAACATTTATCGTTATCGCCCACCAGTGACAAATGTCACTACTTTTCATTTTGTTCGTGAACACCAAAAGAAGATGCCATTACAACATTGTCTTGAAATGAGAGCAACTTTGTGTTATGCTAATACAGCAACTTAAAACGAAAGGTAGTGGGATTTTGAAAAGGTTTATTTTGATATTAGGAATTTTGGCATTAGGGGCGGTGTTTGTCGCCTGTGGTGGCAACAACACATCGGAAGAAGACTTTGTAAACATGGAAGAAGTGGGCTTTTTTGAGCATTTTGGGATTTTTAATCCTACCAATATTTTGATAGCTATGAATGGGGAATATATCCAGACCGTACCCGCCCCGCAACTTATTAATGGACAAATTTATTTGCCAGCCAACTTTTTAAGACAACAAGTGGACAGATACATATTTTGGGAAGCAGACAGCAACCGTTTATCCATCAGTAACTATCAGGAAATTCATCGCTTTACACCCGATGCAACAACATTTACCGTAAATTTTAGCGAACAGCCTTTGGCGACCCCAATACGCCGTGTGGGTGACATGGCTTTTCTATCTATGGAAATGGTATCACAGCGATACTATGCCTTTAACTTCGATTTCCAGCCCGAATATAACATTTTAATTGTAACCCCGCCAGTTCCAGTCAACATCTATCGTGTGGAGATGGAAACGGAGGGTTATGACGACCTATATTCAACACCCTTGCGGACTGGTGCGGGATTGCAACACCCCATTCTGGCTCATGTAAATGCAGGCGACCACGTAACCATGCTCAACAATGTTGGCAACAATTTCACTCGTGTCATGCTATCTAATGGCTTAATGGGATATGTGCAAAGGGATACACTAGACCCCCACAGCACATCAACACCAATACCTTTTTTTCAAGCCCGCAGACCCATTACCCGCCCAAGCTTCGACGGGTCAATTAACATGGCATGGCATTTGGTGACAAGTCCTGCCGCTGCCTCAAACCAAGCAAATTGGTACACCATGCGAGGTGTCAACGCTATTTCACCAACTTGGCTATATTTCTGCCGACCAAGCATGGACGGTACGATAATCAACTTTGGTAACCGTGAATATGTACAGTGGGCGCACGCCAATGGCATGGAGGTTTGGCCCATGATTTCTGACGCATTTTTTACAGCAGGGGCAGCCCCAGAACTGTTCAGCAATGAAGCTGCCCGCCTTGTGCTGATGGATGCTGAAATTCGTGATTTTGTCATTGCACAAATCATGGACATGGTGCATCGCTATAATTGGGACGGCATAAATATCGACTACGAAGCGTGGACAGTAGCAGAAGTTGACCATTTCATCCAATTTTTACGTGAACTGTCCGTACCTATGCGACAGGCTGGTGCTGTGTTGTCCGTTGCGGTTTTTAACCCCCTAAATTTCAATTTCTGGCGAAATTATCAGGACACAGCCGCCACCGTTGACTTCCTAGTCACCATGTCATATGACGAGCATTATTTAAGTGCAAGAACCGCAGGCAGTGTGTCTAGCTTCCCATTTGTGCAAAGTGGCGTGTTAAACCTACTGGATTGGGGTGTGCCAGCAGAACAAATCGTAATTGGTCTGCCTACCTATATGAGAGTTTGGACAGAGCAGTTTAATATGTCCAGCGGAGAATGGGAGCTTTTGCCAGGCGGGACTCATCCGGAATTTTACCCATACCGCCGTGTGCGTGATGTGGGTATGCAGTTTGGTTACAATATCATGCGGGGCATGGGTGGCGAATTTGAGTGGGATTATATATTAAGACAATATGTTGCTGTGGTTTACCACGAACATGGCGGTGTAGAATTACGCACCAGTGCTTGGTTGAACTGTCTTCGCTCTACAGGGGAAAAGATGTCCTTGATAAACCAGCATAATCTTGGTGGTGTTGCTTGGTGGCAAAAAGGACTAGAACTACCCGCATTATGGGAGTTTGCTGACAATTTGTTACAATAGATGAACTAAAAAAGGCGACCATTGGTCGCCTTTTTACATTAACGCCCGCAAGACGGGCATGGTTCTCCAATTCTTTCGATGATAATTTTGTCGGCTTCAACATACACATTGACTTTTGTGCCTTTTTCTAAGCATAAAAGGTCTCTTGCTTCGGCTGGGATTACAATTCTGTTTAATTCGTCGATAACTCTTTCTTTTAGGAATTTCTTTTTGTTTTCCATAGGGGCATCTCTCCTTTCCTATATCCTTGTTGTCAAAAGTGCTTGACAAGAAGACCTAAGGTAGGATACAATATCCCTTAGGCTCGTTTGGGTCTGTAGGTTGGTGCTTGCCTGACTTATCTTGCGGATGTTGGCAGGCAAGCACTTTTTACAGTACCCATGTTGAAACACTTCCAGTATACGACATAATTTTATGTCTGTCAATACTTTTTTGCAAAAAATATAAATTACATGGTAGGGGCGGGCATTGCCCGTCCCATTCCCGTTTACACTACCCCCAGAATTAGGTCTGGCTTTTTGTTATGAATTGTGATATAATGTTGAATAGGTGATTAATTATGTTTGTTGATAAAGTTAAAATCAAAATATCTGGTGGTAAGGGCGGGGACGGACACGTGTCCTTCCACCGTGCCAAATATGTTGTAAATGGTGGCCCAGACGGCGGTGATGGTGGTCGTGGTGGCGACATTATTTTTCAGGTGGACGACAATATGTCCACCTTGCTTGACTTTCGTTATAAACGCAAGTTTGTGGCAGAAGATGGCAAGCCTGGTGAGAAGAAAAACCGTAGTGGCAAAGGTGCTGAGAATGTGGTTATTGACGTTCCCCGTGGAACGGTTATCCGTGAGGCTGAAAGCGGGCAGATTATGGCTGATATGTCCACCGCTGGCGAAACCCGCACGTTGATAAAAGGTGGCAAAGGAGGGCGGGGCAACCAACATTTTGCAACCCCCACCCGCCAAGCCCCAAGATATGCGGAGCGTGGGCGGGAATCCAAGTCTTATGATGTTATTTTGGAGCTTAAAACCCTTGCAGATGTGGGGCTGATTGGTCTGCCTAATGTGGGCAAGTCCACTCTTTTGTCAATGGTTACAAATGCTAATCCAAAAATTGCTAATTACCATTTTACCACCTTGTCCCCCAACCTCGGTGTTGTACGCAACAGCTATGGGGAGGATTTTGTGCTTGCTGACATTCCTGGGCTTGTGGAAGGTGCAAGTCAAGGCGTGGGGCTTGGCACGGACTTTTTGCGTCATGTAGAGCGGACAAAGGCGTTTATCCATGTGGTGGATGCCAGCGGGCTTGAAGGGGTCGACCCTATTGATGCTATAGAAAAAATAAACCGTGAGCTTGGCGAATATGACCCCACGCTTTTGGAGCGTCCACAAATAATTGCTGCCAATAAAATGGACATACCCGAAGCACAGGAGAACATTTCCGCTATTGAAGAATACTGCACAAAGCATGGTTGGCAACTTTTCCCTATATCCGCTGCCAGCAACCAAGGGCTTGACCCGCTTATGGCAACCGTACATCAACTGGTGAAAGATGCCCCAGAGGAAATCGTCTTCCACGAAGATTTTGTTGAGCCAGAAAAGGTGGTGGATGGACCATTCACCATCACCCAGTTGGAAGATGATTATTTTGTTGTCGAGGGCGTTGGCGTGGAGAAAATGGTGGGTTACACCAATGTGGAAACCGAAAAAGGCAACGCATTTTTCCAAAAATACCTAAAGGATAAGGGTATTATTGCCGAACTAGAAAACAAAGGGATTAAAGAAGGCGACACCGTCCGCATTTACGACCTTGAATTTGAATATTACCCGTAAGGAGCAGAAATATGATTGAATTAAGAAAAATTGACCACGATAACTTTGAAGGGGTACTCGCATTGAAGTTGCCAAAAGAGCAACAAAAATTCGTGGCACCAAATATTTACAGCCTAGCAGAAGCCTACAAAGATTTAACTAATAACGAAAAGCCACCAATGCCATTCGCTATTTACCACGGCGAGGAGTTGATTGGTTTTACCATGATGGAATTTTGCGAACTGGAAGAAGGCGACCATTTCTTCGACGATTTTGGCGACAAGAACATTTATAACTTCTTTCGCTTTATGATTGACGAAAGTCATCAAGGCAAGGGGTACGGGCGACAAGCCATGGTGAAAATTATGGAATTTTTGAAAACCCAGCCACAAGGTAAGGCGGATTCTATAAGCGTGTGTTATGAGCCTACGAATGAGGTGTCCAGAAAGCTTTATACGTCCCTTGGTTTTGTGGAAACGGGACACATTGATGACGGGGAAGTTATTGCACGCTTTGTGCTGTAAGAACCCCGCATAACCAGAGATAATACAGGAGATGATAATAATTTATGACATTAACAAGCAAACAAAGAGCAACCCTGCGTAGCAAAGCCAACCAAATGCCAGCAATTTTCCATGTGGGCAAGGATGGGGTAAACCCTGAATTTATCATTGGCGTGCGGGATGCCCTAGAAGCCAGAGAGCTTATAAAAATCGATCTTAACGAAAATTGTGATTTAG
>Ga0123352_10007500_pt1 | contig 16837 bp, 8 predicted proteins | sample TergutLab28metaG_FD_89700 | JGI IMG/M metagenome (GOLD analysis project Ga0123352, IMG submission 89700) | Labiotermes labralis P1 segment gut microbial communities from Petit-Saut dam, French Guiana - Lab288 P1 | ecosystem: Host-associated > Arthropoda: Insects > Digestive system > Gut ... | reverse complement strand
GTTAGGAGGGAGGTCTTATATAAGATTCTCATTGAGTTTGGTATCCCTAGGAAACTTGTAAGGTTAATAAAGATGAGTCTGACTGAAACATATAGCAGAGTCCAGGTAGGCAAGAATGTGTCTATTAGAAATGGTCTGCAACAAGGAGACGCTCTATCACCAATGCTTTTTAACTCTGCTTTAGAGTACGCCATTAGGAGGGTCCAGGTAAACCAGGATGGCTTGAAACTAAATGGTACACATCAGCTGCTGGCTTATGCCGATGATGTTAATATACTGGGAGGAAGCATACATACTCTAAAGGAAAACGCAGAAGCTCTAGTAGCTGCTACTAGGGAGACTGGACTAGAAGTAAGTGCTGATAAAACTAAGTACATGGTCGTGTCTCGAGATCACAATGCAGGATGAATTCACAGTGTGACGATTGATAATAGTACCTTCGAGAGGGTGGAAGAGTTTAAATATTTGGGAAAAACTTTAACAAATCAAAATTCTATTGCAGAAGGAATTAAGAGCAGACTGAGTTCAGGAAATGCTTGCTATCATTTGGTGCAGAATCTTTTGTTTTCATGTTACTTGAAAATTTACACCACTTTTTGAATTTACATAATTTTTGGCTTCACACAATTCGGCATACATTATCTGTGACCAAACTTATCTTCTGTAGGAGACTAGCAGAAAGTGTGTCACTGTCACGCCATCAGTCAATTGTATGGATTGATTACACTGGTGATACAAGCATGCGGCTCATGTTGTTTTCTCCTCAACATAATTGGCTTTTCTAATCAACATGAGTGAGAAACGTAAATCAACATTTGGTGCAATCAAAGTGAAAAAATGGCGAAAAACGATAGGTATCAAAGATAAATCAGACGTAATAAGCCGACTTGAAAAAGGTGATCGAATTGCTGTCTTGACGTTTGACTCACTCACAGTACTGTACGTACAAGTTATGATAATGCTGACAGAATAAGAGAAAGTATCAAGTCAGGAACTAAAGTGTTGGTATAGCAAGACTAACACAGTCCTACTGGAATGAACTGTAACAAAACTATGGATGAGAGTCTCTTACATTTTTATTGCATTAGAACTAAATAAATACATTGTTTAGAAATGTAGGTATACTGTACAGAAATATATTTATACTGTATATACAGAACATACATAATCTACAGGTTTGTATGTCCACTAGTGATACATTCATATTCTATATAGGATGAAGCTGTCAAACCCTTAATACCCCCCAGGCAATACAATGTTTTAGATGGGAATTTCGTGTTCAACTTGCGCAAAGTTATTAAAAAACATAACCCTGGCATAAAACAAGACCTGACTGTAACTTTCACAATTCTAGATGGAAAACTTGGAAAACTCAGGCATATCTGGGAATATAAGTTTAACAGGGCTCTTAAAGAAACAGGATGGAAAGTTGTTGATTGAATGCATTTTGACTTGATTTCCGGTTTCATATAGGATGAGGAATAACTTAGGTAGAAATCTATTCGCTTCCCAACAAATGCTCGATAGAATACTTAGTTATTATTTTCACCACTACGCACATGGTGGGCAAGAAAACTTATTTTATGAACACATAAACTGGAAAACACAAAAATGATAGGCACTCAAAGATTATTAAATTACAGTCACCCAGTTACTGAAATGTAAACATTTTTTACCTGGAAGCATAGCATCAGGGGAAGTCACAGAAGAGGAGCAGTCATACGTTTTTCTTGTACTCTGAATGCGAGGAACTTGGACAGATTTCTTGAACAGGATACAAGAGTTAAATATCACCAACTACGCATACTAAAACTCCAAAGAATATAGCAAGCACAACTGCACAACTGCACTTCTACCCTTGAGCTCACAATCTAATTCTTGTACTAATTAAATATAGTTCAAGCACATGCTCCTATTGGCAGCTGTTTCATGTTTCAGATGCAGTGGTAACAGGGAGTGAAATAAAAGATGTGGCTGGACTGATCCCAGCCTATTGCAACGTACTGTCCTAGTTCTTGCATGATGAACTGAGAAGTCCAAGCCTGATGTTAATATAATTCCCACAGATGCAATATGATTCCCTGCACAGTAACACTTTGTGAGTAAAGAACCTGAAGGTAAATGACTAGTAAATAATAAGACTATAACAACCACAGAACTGGCCATAAAAACTAAACAAAACAGAATCTAACAGCTCTGACAAATATGGGATGACTTGTAAATAAAATTTACGTTGTCATTAACCTTTATTAAGTCTTCCCTCCTCTGAGTGTACGAAAAATCCAACATCTCTGCCATGCCAAATGACATATTTCTGAATGCTTCCACTACCACCAACACACTACCCTGATCCATGTTTTTTAGGCAACTTAGAATAAGACCCTCTCAAAAATACTGTTAATTTTTGGAACGAGAAGCTGCATGGGGTCAAATCAGGTACGGCAGATGTTCTGTTTTCTTACCACAGTATTTGCTACTTCTTGGCATAAAAATGCTTTACCAAAGTGTTCTGAGGCAGCAGCACAGCACGTCGCAAATTCCATTTATATGAGTCTCTGTTCCCACAGGCAAGGGACTGTACATCCAAGGTCATTTGGGCCTCACCACAACATGACCCCAATTAAGAGGAAGGAAGAGGAACATGCCTCATCATAATACCAGCGGACCAGAACCTTCAAACTTGACACTAGCCACTAGCACTACCATGTCTCTAGTCAGAGCATACCACCACATATAGAAATTACATTACGCTATAAGGCCCATATGTAGAGATCTCTGCACCATGTGCGCGCTCAATGTATATAGTAGGACCATCAGTTAAGTTCTCTGGAAGACAACATGAAGATGGCCAGTAAAGGCTGAAATATGTAGTTGTCTAGTATAGCCATTAAATACACCTAAATTGACATAGTTGTGTATGACTACATACCCTTTCCACTTATACGAGATTTGTGATTTTCATGGCAGTAAGGATCTGTATTATGATCTCCTGGGTTACAATATTATGAAGTCAGGTAGATACTACTACTACTACTACTACTACTACTACTACTACTACCACCCCACCACCTTCTCTTCTATCCTGACGAGGAAGGCATTATACATTAATACAGTGTTATAACTCAAAAGACTCAATCTTTTTTAATGAACATGTAGCCATTAACGTTACCAAATTTTAGAAGAATATTTGGCTGACTTGTTTGTTTTAAAGGAATGACTTTATAACATCTCATTTATTTGACACGCAGAAAGCAAACCACCACATTTCTGAGCTTTCATTTTCCAATCGGTAGCTCCCTTTTCACACTACCATCAGTAAGCTGTTCCAAACTTCAACTCATGAGAGCAGCTGCGAAGGCTAAGTCAGTATCATAAACAGGTTACAGTCTGGATGGATGCATGGACAATGGAGTTGACTGCTGAAGATGGCATGAGATTTTTCCTTTCTCCAAAGTCTCCTGTCTGGCCCTGAGGCACAATGAGATTCCTATCTAATGGGCCCCATGGGCTACTTCTTTGGGGAGTCAAGCAGCCACAGCACATACCTAACCAGACACCTCAACCTACTGCCAAAGTCAAGAATGCATGGGGCTTATCCTCCATTTCCCCTTCATGGTGTGGTGTTTCGGAACATGAGCACATGCACTGGAAACATGAGTACATCTACATGCATACTCACAAATATTTGCACTTGTTCAACTGATGAAGAGGTAAAACCAAATATTATGCTGAGTACATGAGAAAGGACATAAGCAGGGAACAGAGACAAGCTGACAGCCCTGCACAATTTTTTTTTTCCAGTACCAAAAAAAAAAGTAATCATTGTACTCTATGACTACAAGAAGAAAAATATAAGCAAGTGGAGGTAAAGTTCCATCAGTTCTTCACATTGTCACTCTACCCTCCTAAGAAATGAAAAAAAAAATCAATCCCAGCCCATAAACATGGAGCAATCTCAGTTCTGGGGGTAACAGTAACCACACGATAAAAGTACGAAGAAAATTCTACTTCCTTCTGAAAATGAGGAAAAAGCAGAACCGTAAAACTAAACACATAACATGCAAACCAAAACTCTGTAATTTAAGACTAACCTTGTCCAGAAACAATTAAAAATAATGTAATTATTGAATTATTTAATCTGAGTAAGCATCAAAACTTTTTCAGCAGCAAAGAAATGTCTAAACAGACTGTGGTCTTCTGGGCTGTAACACAGTGTAATTTGCAAGTAAATAACAATGTGCTGAAGAAACATGGATGCAGCCACGTTACTCCAAAATGCTGGTATCCACTTACAAGATTACATGGTATCACAATCCAGAAAACTGTAATCTGCTCACTCACAGCCATACAGCTGAAGATATAGAGCTTTCTTACAAATACTATGCAACAAATATAACACTTTCCTACTTCAACAAGACTTTTAATGGCATCGCACTATATTACATAATCCACGATAATTTCTCCTATAAATGCCAAATTGTTTTCAATACCATCTCGATGGTTTCTGTACATGACTTGAAGCTTTCACATTATTGAACTACTGCACTATATTCTCAATAGGGATGTAATATTTCCTGCATGGTACTTTGTATTAGAAAATTCTGTGCCAGAGATCTTTACTATAAAGCTGTCAGGTCATGAAAATCAGGAATTTATGGGCACAACTAGTTTCAACAGCACTTGGGATCTGACCTTACATTCCTCACTTATTTTGTGTGTCTCCACGACCTACCTCTTCATCTGAGGAAGCAAGAGACGAAACTGTAGCGCTTTCAGCAGTCAGATCCACTTCTTCTACTTGGTCAGCTGTGAAACACACCATTTGCTTAAAATCCCTTTTTAAACTAACTGCATCAGACAAGAGACACAAAAGTATTAATGACATAAAATACTAATTAGCCATGTGGTAACTAGATTCCATGCCATTTACAGGATTTCAAGCCCTGATCACAAGACTGCAACTGGATCCTACCTTAAACATCACAACCTATGTCTTTTTGTACTACTTTAATAATATCTTCCCATCTACACTTATAACTCCTACATGATCTCTCTTCCCTTAAGATTTTCTGACTAAAGTGCCACATGAATTTCTCACACATACCATGCATGCTGCTAAGTCCTGTCTATTTCATTCTTTCTGATCTGCACAATCTATTTGATGAAAAATAAAAATTATGAAACTCCTAATTATGTACCTTCCTCCATTCTCCCATTACTACCAACACTGTATTTATTTTAATGCAAAACCAGGCTTATACCCCTTAAATTTGGTGCTTAAACATGTGAGATCGTCTTAAATTCACTGTGAAGCGCCGAACCAGACCACACCAAACCAGATCACTCTGAACCAGACTACAGAGAGCCAAACCAAGTTATGCATTGCCAAGTGTAAACAAAATAGAGAACACAGCATGACTGAAGTTAACTGACACAATCTTCTTTTTTTGGACTTTGTCCATTGTATAATTTTTTAAAGATACATGACTTTTGGATGGCGGTTCTATTTCTGTCTACGGGCAAAGAAACACCTCACCCTGTGGACCCCTCAGATCAAGCTATTCTCATTCACTGGGCACCATATAAACAGTAAACATGTTAAGATGTGGACCTGAAAACTTACCTAGTACAGGGGTAGTAACAGGAAGATGGCTACTAGAAAATTAAAAATTAACTACAAGACTCAAAAATAAAACCGGAACTAATCCACAGAATAAAAACCATAAAAAGAGCCATATACTCAGACTGAGCAGACCACAGACACAACAGAAAAATCCAGAACACATGTATTTAAAATTCTTAACACCACTAACACCATTGGTGGAGAAAATTGTGAATGTTCATGTGTTCAAGTTAGTTTACAAACCAAGAAATACAAATGTATTATTTAGTCAATGTGAATCGTAACAGCATGCATTTCACCACAAGTGAATGTAAAGGGGTTTAAGAAGTGCTGTACATCCAATATAGCAGATGGGAATGATGATGATGATGGCACTGATTGTGAAGATGGAGACAGTGATGCTGATTGGTAAAGGTATATAGAATCAGACATGCTCCGTGTATTAAGTAAATGAAATTAATAGTAAAGTATTTTTTCTTAGCAGGTGTTTTATTTTTGAGGGGGCAGCTTCGATTTGGATAAATACAATTTCCCTTCAAAGACCTGTTTTATTTGTGGGGTCATCTTAGACAAGAGTCCTCTTGCATTCAAATATATACAGTATTATCCTTAGCACTCTTGTCTCAAAACCCTCAATCCATATTATTCTCCTGGTATAAGAGACTAGTTTCACAACTATGCAAAACAACATGTAAAAATTCCAGTTCTGTTCATCTTAATTTCTACATTTTTAAATAGAAGTTTGAAGGACAATAGATTCTACAGGGAATGGTACCATGCTGCAATCGAATGTGAACCAGAGTTTATTAACCATAGCATGTTACATGGGCTGAGTATTAACAGCTGTTTACATCATGTATATGGTTCCTACTTTGGCACAGCAAGGTACAGGCACAGAGACTAAATGTATTCTAGATACCATCACAAACTGGCAATTACACGCATGAGATGTGACTCCCAACACCTTGGACAGTTCTCTTCTGTAAATAATACAGTGAACAACACTAGGCTGAAATAACCAGACATGTTTGGTGTGGCACCTAGGACATCTTATAAACTGCATACACAATAAAGCAAAAATGACCCATCAATTTCCAAACCCCTATTTCCAATGTGACACTCAAGAATAAAGTTCACAGAATAAAATGACACTCAAGCTTTTATTCTTAATTTTAAAAGATACAGAAAACCAAAGTTCGCAAACTTATACACTTGAGAATGGCAAAAATTGTTCACTGCCAATTCTACAATACATCCCACAGTGATCCAAAGTAACTAACATGATTTAGGAATATTTTAGATATTTAATGTTATTTTTATATGATGAAAACTTTTAAAAATAGTTCTGTTGCACTGTATAAATTACTTCAAAATTAAAGAAAAACTAATAAGTAATGGGGTTGAATCACTGTGGTGACTGGATGACAGCTTTGTAACTGACATTTAATTCCCTGTTGGGTCAAAAATTCTCTTCACCAAAATGTCCAAAATGACTATAAAGAACATGTAACCTCCTGCCCAGTGGGCACTAAGGGCTATCTAAATGAGGGTAAAAGACATGAACGAAAACCTAACCATTCAACTCCTACAAAATTAAGTAGGAGTAAAGCTATATCTCCACTCCACATAATGTCTTAATGGCACAGGGACACACAATTTCAATTACAATACCGAGTTGTTAGAGCAGAGGTAAGTAAAATTACTGGCTTGCCAATTTGTCAGATATCTTCTCTCGTGAACACTCAAGCCTTCTGGGATTCTGTGCCACATCAAATAGTTACTATTTACCAGCTGACATGTTACATCCCAGAAGACTTGAACTGTCATTACTATCATTGTCAGAACCTCACATAATGCATGTCCTCTAGTGGAAGAGAGAATGACAGACAGAGTCAGGAAGACATTTTATTTAACAAGACTGTCACATCCTCAGACTACACAGTGTCAACAACAGGTAATGTAACTATTTGAATAGCATAATGGTGTAAAGAGAGTGAAAGTGAAGTGCTCAAAAAAAAAAAAACTCTCAAAGTACAATTTTGTCCACCACAAAGCCCATGTGGACTGGAATGGGATCTAATCTAGGCCCCTGCAGTGAAAGGTCAGTGACTAACCACCTCAGCCATTGCTCAGCCATTTCTGATGATGCTTCCCTGTGCGAATAATTAATGACATATTCAAAGCATGCAAGTGACGCATAACTGTAATAGTAGATTTATAAACCAGTGGTATAACAACTGTCATACATTTCTACTACAACACAAAAATCAGCTGCCTTCTCCCAATAAGTCATACCATGCCTCTTGGACGATATGCTGCTTGCCAATTTGTTACACTTCCCTTTGGCAATATGTTTTACTTTACTACAAACAGTGTGTGAAATTACAGCTCTACACCTTCTGCTACAGGGAGTACGACATGCTGACAGTGTGGAACTATGACTGGCAAAAGGTGCAGATAAACATGTTAATACATCACGTGGATTACAAGCATCACACTGTTACTACATGTAATGGACATGAATTCCGACCCTTACAGTGACACCAAAGTGCATTATAACAACACTGTTACATCATCATGATCTTAAAACAGTAGTAGCACAGTTGTGGTTTATAAGTGAAGTGTTGAAACAATTTGTATGGTTATATTTGTGGCACATGTGCACACACATACACATGCACCTACACACAACTTGCTACCACTAGACCCTATGGTCAAAAGAGTATAACATATCCACCATACTTGTTCAATTATTTCTCTGCACATAAACTACAAGATCAGAACACAGAATTTCTCAAACACTAATAAATCCATATACACTTCAGAGGTAATATCCTGCAGCAGGGAGCTCAGTCAGTATGAAAGTACACACAACAATAAAATACAATACCTTCAATTGATTCTGGCAGTGGAGACTGCATCCGTTCCACTGGACTGAATGTTTGAACATCTTGAAGGTTGAGACGCTGAAGTGCAATAGTTGGTTTTATGATAAGATGTCCACTAACCATAGGTTTAACCTGATGTATTAGCTGAGATCTGGTGCACAGTTGTGACACTGCTGGCAGACAGTATGAAAATAATTAATGAACAACACAAATTAATAACAAACTATATATTTATCCAACTTGTTTATAAAGGTCACTGACCATAGCCTGTGCCTTTCATTGTTTCAGGATAAAAACACATGTGTAAAAGCAGAAACTGGGTATATGAATAAGAGCAATTTCCATACATTAATTCAAGCTCCATGAAACAGATCAGTAATCTCTTTAGATACCAACAAAATACATTTGGACTTCAAATACCATTGCATCTAGCATAAATAACTGTATTTCAGTCAGGACAGCCAATCTCTGGGTTACTGAACTCAAGGCCTCTGAAGTATGAAAAATAAGTGCTAGCTTGTGACATTCAATAACGGATGACTTACCTTCACGTGTTCTGCTTAACCTTCCAAGGTTTATATTTGGCATGGAATGCCTACACCGAGAAAAACACTCTGAAATGAAAGGATCAGCATAAGGGACTGACAAAATGACAGCTACATACAGACACACTGACTTATTTAGGCATTTGTACAACAAACACAGATGAAGTATCAGGTTACACCTCAAACTATGTTTGCAGTGCTGGAAAACCTGGATGCTAATGAGAACATAATATGGCTTGGTAAAGTTCAAACAGAAAATCAAAACTTCAGCCAAAGACAGAAGAGACCACTACGAGTTATAACAGCACAAACCATAGTTGAATGTTTGTTCAAAATCATGCTGTCAAAGAAAACAGAATTTCAAACGTATGTCTTACGACAGACAGACGTTGATTTGCTGATGGCCAGACTCTAAGGAATATGTAATGTCTAGACCAGGGTCAAACAAATTGTACAACAGACCATCAGCACAGATAGTTACCATTTCATTGAGAAACAACAAACTGATGTGTTGACATAGGGTGGAAAAGCACAACATTCAGGGCATAAAGAGTTGGGAAGTTGGAGAGTTGAGTGTATACTGTATATGGAATTAACAAGAATGCTACTAATTTCAAGGCAACATGCTGTTACAGTAATGAAATGTTACTGCCAAGTGACTCTGAAGGTTTATATCATTGTGTTACACCTACAAGGTTGACAGGTTTGCTTCTGAATTGACAACAGTCTATGGCAATTCTGAACAGCATTGTAGGAAGAACTAGTGAATTGTTAGATAATGAAGTGTTGACAACTACACTCCTCATTTTAACGGTGTAATACATTTTTACTAATATATTGTCTGTATTGGAATTAACTTCATTTATCTCTCTGTAAATGCCATGCCTTTCAGCCTAGAATATGGAGTGTCGAATGATCTGATCTCATTCAGTCCGTGTACTGATAATTTATTTATGTAAGATGATGGCTTGTGACCTAATCGGGTCCCCAAAACTTTGCAAACAAAAGCCTGATTCTTACCCTACAGATGAAAAATCCGATGTTCGAGAACTAGCCCAATATTCTTGGAAGGTTGGACCTAGTGTGTCACAACGTGTGGGCACAAATTAATAACGGACCAGGAAAAAAAGACCAGTAGCAGGATAACTGAACAAAGTAATGTATTTTTGGATTCCATAAGAAGTTTGAAATTGTATCCAAGGGAGTATTAACTTCTCCAGATAGGGTCTCCTCCATGCAGCATACTCCTCATGACAGGCAGGATGACACAATCTTCAAGACAGCACTACTAATTTCACTTACTGTAGCTTGTTGTCCTAGGTATAATCCCAGTCTCTTTGCCATCTAGTGAGTGTGTGTGTGTGTGTGTGTGTGCGCGCGCACGCGCATGTGTGTGTGCATGCACAGCATCATCACATCAAAAGTATGTTTTCGTTACTTTTAGGAAGAAAAGCTTGTACACAAAAATAAACATTTTTACATTGCTTCCTGCACCCTGCGATAGTCCTGTGAACATGTGTAGGTGGAAATACTTGTCATTAATGAATCTAACCTGAATTATCGGTTACTTCATCATGTGGCATTGAAAGTTCCTCCTGACATGCAGCCTGTATCTCAGTTACATAATCCATTGCCTTCCCAATATGATTTCCAACCACACGAGATAGTAAGCCAACTTTGGACAGTGTGCGCTGTAACAACACAAATTCTGTATTAATGGTGTACCATACTGTTGGCCTCTCTTTGCTGCAAATTGTATTTAACCTTACTTATGTTACTTTACTATGCCAGGTTCACTATTTTGTATGGACATACCTAAATTAACGGCTTTTTTTGTACACAAATGAGACTGGAGATGAAAATTACAAAAAAATCAATTTCCTGAGATTTGAGGGTGAAGATTTAGGCTATTATCTTCTGGGTTATGATGCCATGTAGCCTGGTGTCTCTAACTCAAGGCTGAATGAATGGCCACTCAACTGTATTTCATGGAACTCCCAGATCAAACACTGCCACTTGTCCCTAACCTTTAATACATCATCCAGTCCATGCCCTCCCATCCTGTTTCTTTATGCATAACTGAAAACTGCAATCTAAAAATTGTTTCATTAACATAACTCAAGGCTACAATTTAAAAATGATTGACACTGCCTCAAGAGGAATGAACCAGAAACAGTGCCAAATCTAGATTCTTCTATTTCCATCAGTGAACCTTCAACTATACTAGACACAGCTACTATGCCTTCCTGTATCCAGTTATGCAATTTATTCTAATCAACTATATGTCTTCATCTCACTACCACACCTTCACAGCCCTTTTTATGTCATACCACTGTAAATGATACTATTAAGCATCCTCAATTCCCAGGTCCAAAAAGGAGACAGCAATGAAGCTTCATGTTTAATGGCCAAACACAAACAATCCTTGACTACTTAAGGAGTTTCATACCAGTCTTTAAAAATAAGGAACGAGCATGATTTTTCACTCTGTTTCCAACACCTGATTTTCTACACACTACATGTTTTGCTGATGTACGACTCGTACAATATTTTCAAAACTTGTAAGCCATGACCTAATGAAGTCAAAAAGAGAGACCACTTCATAAAGCCTAAAATTACTTACCCCACGACGCCTCCATGACATTTCTAAGACATTATATCTAAGAGATTCCTCTGTATGAAGTTGGACCCATTTCTGTACATCTTTCTTTAATCTGGCATTCTCTCGTGCCAACTGAAGATTGTTTGATTTCCACTTCCTTGAACCTAGATTAGAAGAAAAAATGTTGAAAAGTAGGTTCACATAACATAAAACTGGTCAGTCATAAAATATACAAAGCATGACACTTACCTAACTTTGACGGAAATGAGAAACTTAAACTTTTTCTTGACTTTTTTCCACCTGATTTAAATGCTGTACTTAAATCGTGAACAGATGAACAGGCAGACATTTTTCCTTAACAGGTACCTACATGAAGACAACAATCATCTGTACACACAGTATAATGATATGTATCAAACTTAATTATGAAATACAAAATAAAAATACAAACACATTCATGGATTTAAACTATTTCCAAGACACAATAACATTTAATAGCAATTAATGTAACAGGATGTATGCCTGAGTGACTTACACCTAATTTCTAAAATAAAAAAGCAAACAGCTGTATTACACAAGTGTACATCACTGCAGGCAGGCATCATATAGTGAATACCAGTCAGCCCTGCTTTGCATGGACAATAGAATACACATCACAAGGCAGCACTCATCATCATTCCATAGCCTGTTTTATGACAGGTGCACAGCATCTTCCAAAGTGAGTTCTCCAAGTGTTAGCTAGTGCTTCCTCTTTCAATTTCCAGTATCCTCTAATTTCCTTAAGGTCATCCTGTACCTGCTTACATTTTCATTCTCATTTTCCTCTCACTTCTATCCTCCTTTCTATCTTTCCTTCAATAACATGTTTTCAAATTCAATTCCTACGCAGGATGTGACCAATCAGGTTAGCCTTCCTTTGTTTTATTGTGTGCTGGATATTCCCTTTTCTCCTTGTCTCTAAGTAGCATTTCTTCATTCTTCACACAATCAATCCAGCTGATCTTCTTCCTCCTTCCCCAGCAAGACATTTTGAAATTTTCCAGGTATTTATGACCTACTTTCCAAAGTGTCCAAGTTTCAGCACCATACAAAGCCACACTCCAAATGTGGCAATTTACAAGTTTCCTCTTTAAATTTAAGTCCAATTTACTGGTGAAAACAGTCTTCTTGTTGAATGCTGCTCTTCCCATGGCAACCCTGGATTTAATTTCATATGTACATCTTGCATCATTTGTTACCATGCTGCCCAAATTTTTCTAAATGGGAAAAAGTACAACACAGAGATCCACAGGGTTCAGTTCTTGGTCTATTATTGTTTTAATATATGTTAATAATCTTTCTAAAAGTGTATCTGACAAATCCAGCCCAATCTTATTTGCTGATGACACAAATTTCATTATTGCAAAACGTGACGAGAGAGAATTTAAGTTTAATAGTTATGATATATTTAATGAAATAAATAAATGGTTCCATAGTGATTTATTAATGTTATACTACAATAAAACATATTTTCTGCAATTCCTACCTAAAAGTGATCATGAAATTAATATGCAAGTATCATTTAGTAACAGAAAAATTGCTACTACTCAAAGTTTAAAATTTTTAGGACTGACTATCAACACTTCCTTGACTTCAAAGTATCATATTGGTGAACTAACATCTAGACTGAATAAGGCTTGTTATGCCATCAGATCGATTAAGCCACTTATGTCCCTAGATGTACTGAGAAGTACATATTTTGCATATGTTCACGCAATTATATCTTATGGAATCATATTCTGGGGGAATTCATCTCACAGTGAAGAAATATTTAAAATTCGGAAAAGAAAAGTTAGAATAATTATGAATTCAAGTAAGAATGCCTCTTGTCGGCAACTATTCAAGGAATTAAATATCCTTCCAATTCAATCCCAATATATATGCTCAATACTTTTATTTGTTACTAAAAATAAAGACCAATTTCTGTTCAACTCACAAGTACATAAAATCAATACAAGACAAACTTCGAATCTGTACCTGTTTATTATTCAGGAATTAAGATCTACAATCATCTACCAACAGCCATTAAAGATTTATCCAGTGATAAGAATAAATTCCAACTAGCTCTAAAAAGATATCTGTTACATAATTCATTTTATAGTCTGCAGGAATATTTTAATACATAATTAACCACGATATTAATTTTACTCAGATTATTACTTATGCTTATTCTAATCACAGTACTTATAACTATTAACACTGCTATCCTATAATATTACAGTAAGGCACAACTTATGCTGAATGTACACTTAATTTATTTATTATGCTAAATGTATACATGACTAATTCCACATCTGCATAAGATCAATGGAATGTGAAATAAATGAAATAAAAAAATGATTGATATATTCCACATTCTCCAGTTGTTTTTGATCTATAGCAGTGTGAATTTGAGATGGCTGTCTTGAGAAATTAATACATTTATGAAATTATTTAGTGACAACCTACTGCATGTTGGAGGAATTTTCTGTGATTTGACAAAGGCTTTCGATTGCGTGAATTACAAAATTTTGTTAGCTAAATTACATTTCTATGGAATTTGAGGAATATATGAGGACTGGTTCAGGTCTCATATAGCTAACAGAAGACAGAAAGTTGAAGTAAAACCACCTAATACAGCTCAAAATTTTTTCTCTGGCTGGGGTATAATGAAACATAGAGTTCCCCAAGGATCAATTCTAGGACCTTTATTGTTCATAATATATATAAATGACCTTCCCCTGAGAATAAATTCTGTATCAGAACTAATATTATTTGCTGATGATACTAGTGTCATAATTACAAGCAGATATTTCAAATATTTCTGTTCTCTCTCATATGATTAAATGGTTTGCTGCTAATAATTTAGTTCTCAATTTATATAAAATAAATATACAGAAATTCATAACAAAGAATTCAGCACATTCTACATTACATATTAGTTAAACAGCAAAGTGTATAGAAGGAACAGAGAATACAAAACTTCTTTCTTTACAAATTTATAGCCACATAAATTGGAAGAACCACACTGAGGAAATGATTTACATGTGGACTATGTTATGCCTTTAGGCCAATGGTCCATATCAATAACTTTTACACTCTCAAATTAATTTACTATGCATACTTTCATTCTATTATAAAATATGGAATAATCTTTTGGAGTACTTCTTCAAACAGTGGGAAGATTTTCACTTTACACAAGAAAATCATCACACTTATGGCTGGTGCACAACCCAGAACCTCTTGCAGAAGTCTATTTAAACAATTAGAGATTTTACCAGTTCCATGTCACAATGTACTTTCATTAATAAACTTAATTACCAATAATCACGAAATTTTTCAAACCAATTCATCTAAACACAGTATTAACCTTTTAAAGCTTACTGGTTTTGTGATACAACAACAGGTTTAACATTCAACAATTGTACTTTCTGCCCACACTGTATATACGTGTTTTGTATTTATATGAGAACAAACAGTGACTTGTGCCACTTAAATAAAAAACTGATTGGTTTTTATAACAGAGACAAAAAGTGTTTACTGTGAGGTATGAGCTAGGTCCTTTAATAAAGAAGTCTGCGCTTTGCCTTTAAAGGGTTAATACAAGGAATGAGCATCATCTTCATAAACCAAATGCCAACCTGTTTTCAAAAAAGTACATTCTATGCTGGCATAAAATTTTTTAATAGTTTACCACCTAGAGTAACAATCCTCAAAAATGACAATGCAAAATTGAAAGCATCCTTAAGAAAATACCTACATATACAAACCTTTTACTCTGTAGATGTTTTTTTATGTGGAAAGATGTTTCATAGTACTATTTTTGTGAAATGTTAGTAGTATTTTACACTGTAAATTTGTATATTTGTATATTTATGTCTTGTTTCAGATCCTGCTGTATTTATGACACAATAATGGATCCAAGGAATGTATGAATGTATGTATGCATGTATGTATAAGAAATATGACTGCAGAAATACAACAAAGTCACACTTCTTTAAAACATAATTGCTATGATTTGTTGTACGTTCACTAATTTGTCTCCACTTTCAGCTTTCCAGTCAAATATAGTTTATACATATCAATCATCTGCCCTAACCATCAACCCCAGATGAAAACTAGTATTCTTACTTTATGTCCAGAAACTGGCCACTTTCAAAATGCCTCCACCATGTCTTCACTAAAGCCGGTCATGTTACACTAAATGTTGACAAAACAAATTTCATGACATTTTGAATCAACAACAAAACCTGTGTTTACCTAATCATGATGATAAAACAACTGAATTTATTGGCATACAAAGTGATGGTAACTTTTAATGCACAACACATTCCATACATTATCCATAACCTCTGTTCCTTAAGCTTTTCTATGAGGGCACTGACACCACTCATAAAAACAGAAACTCTATATCCCCTTACTTCACTTCCATTCCATCACATCATTTGGAGTAATTCTGCGGGGAAATTAAAGATGCATAAAGTTATTTTATATCCAAAAATCATTAGAATAATGACAATTGTAAAACAGGCAGTAACTTGTTGGCAAATATTTAGAAAGTTTGATTTTCTTCCACTTGCTAACAAGTAGTTACTTTCAGTATTATCATTTATTCGTATTTATGTCACTGGGATCAACTTATCCAATATCCTTCTATCTGATATACTTGCTTACTTACTCCATGGTGCAGAGTCCTTCTTGAGAAGCTAACTGGTTTGCAGCTAGTCAAGAAATTCCCCACATTTCACAGAACCCTAAGGTTCATTACCGCACGCACAAGCGTTCGCCACATGTCTCCATCCTGGGCCAGCCCAATCCAGTCCATATACCCACATTCCACCTCCTCGAGATCCATCCTAATATTATCCACCCATCTACGCCTAGGTCTCCCCAGTGTTCTCTTTCCCTCCGGTTTCCCCACCAAGACCCTATACACCCCCTCACCTCACCCATATGCGCCACATGCCCAGCCCATTTCATTCTTCTCGATTTTATCACCCGCACAATATTGGGTGAGGAGTACAAATCATTTAGCTTATCGTTATGCAATCTCCTCCATTCCCCCGTTACCTCGTCCCTCCTAGGTCCAAATATTCTCCTCAACACCATGTTCTCAAACACCCTCAGCTTCCTTTCCTCCCGCAATGTCAACGACCAAGTT
>Ga0123352_10007499_pt1 | contig 16838 bp, 13 predicted proteins | sample TergutLab28metaG_FD_89700 | JGI IMG/M metagenome (GOLD analysis project Ga0123352, IMG submission 89700) | Labiotermes labralis P1 segment gut microbial communities from Petit-Saut dam, French Guiana - Lab288 P1 | ecosystem: Host-associated > Arthropoda: Insects > Digestive system > Gut ... | reverse complement strand
TGGTTAGCCTCTACCGTTGTCAGTACCCATAATGGTTTGGACCGGTGAACATCGGGGCTTTGTTGTTGTTGTTCCCTAGGCGTTTGATCTCTTTAAGGGGAGATGTGGAATGGCCGGCACGGTCACCAGATTTAAGCCCATGTGACGTTTTCCTCGATCTCTTGAGGATTTGAAGGAAAGGATCCAACAGGAAATCGACTCCATTCCGCCTGAGCTAACCCGGAGAGATATGAAGAGCTTCCGGGAACGTCTTCAGCAATGTGTTGCCATCGACGGCTACCTTATATCTGATCTGATTTTTAAACCCCATTAAAAACTATTTTTAATGTACTTTTCAGAAATATATTCCATTTTTTTCTAGATGGCTTCTTTCATATTTTATATCTCTTCGAAAAGTGGGAGATCTTTATGCCCCATCCTGTATATGAAGATCATCCGTGCGTTAGCCTAAAAAAATCGACCTCAGCCAGAATAGTACTGGTATGGCTGGTATGGCTAATACCCGGATTAGGCATCTCACGAATGGCAGTTTCTCTAGCAATTGTAAATACCTCGCTTGGAGCACTTTCAAATGAATAAGCGTAATTTTATGAAACCATAAATTTGTTTTATTATTATTGATTATATCCAGCACGTGTCTGACAGTGACACTCTATGACTTTATTAAGCATGCAATCCCTTCGAATCTTCGTCAAATCACCGGCCATGCGGATAGATATTTTTAATCAATTGATGGGATATCTTTTTCAAAAAGACCATGATGACTATTTTTCAGAAACCTTAAACCCTCCCCAAATATGACAATCTGCGCATCTTTCTTTTGCGACACACAATTTGTAAAACAGAACTAGTATTGTTACATCACCCATAAACCTGGTTTGTGTAGAGATGGATCTAAATGTTGAACCGCTTTTGTAGGCTGGGGTCCCCGTAGAACAGCCTTAGGCAGAATACGCCCCTATAATAAAAATGAAATCCCCCCCCCCCGGAAAAATTAATATATTATTAACAAGGTCGGCCGTGTATATAAAGTAATAATGAGGCGCCTTCGTGTAACCATTCATGCAGTGGAAAAGCATGAAGAATTATATTTACTGAGGGTGTGTTTGTGGCCTTGTTTACCAATCATGCAAAGCGCATGCGCCTTGTTATCCCGTCGTCTGTGGCCTGTCCGGCTGTCACACATTTTCACGCATTATCTAAAAAACATCACGATTTTATGAATATGTTATTGAACACAAAATGTATTTTGATTTTCTCTACAACTTTTGTCTGAAACATTTCTCATTCTAAGAGGAATTGAGCGAGATATGGTCTGCATGTAATGTACCCTTTATTTTGGCCAGACTGTAATGGAACTTAAATTTTCCTTACAGATTATCGAAAAATATTCCAAAATCAAATTTCTTGGAAATCCGTCCAGTGGGAATCGAGTTGTTCCATGAGGACGGAGGCACAGACAGAAGGACAGACATGACGAAGCTAATTAGTCGCTTTTCGCAATTTTGCGAACTTAAGCAAAAACGTGATCTACAATTAATTGTAAGTTTATAATATGCATTATATCTACATTATTGTAACTGCATTTATTGACTACACTGATGGATAAATAAAGAACAAAAACCATTAAATAAAATAGAAAATAATTTGATGAAAATTTCGTGTTCTGTGCTGCAGGTTCGACTCACAAAATTACATTTTTATTCCTACAAAAGAGTGCGAGAAAATCGAGAGTTGCCCATCCCAAAGTCTGTTCTATGCGAACCTTAACACCACAAAACAATAACCAGATTTTAGGATGATGAGTTCGGATCAGTCGTGATACTAGGAGTGATATATTGTCTCCTTATATATAGGCAGACTATGTAAATACGTATAGGGAACATACCTAACATTCGAGCTGCCACAACTTTCCTTTCAGATTTCTTGCCTCACGTCTCGTCGAAATAACCACATACGCCGCCCAGCAAAAATACAAAATAATTGTCCATTTCTTCTTTAGACAGAATACAAGACAGCAATACAAGCTCCACCTAGTTCCTGTATTCTGAAATACCAAAGTAAAAGGCACCATTTTCCTACCTTTCGAGATAGCAAATAAGATGTACTTAGTTCCTGTATTTTGAGATAAAATGAACTGCTTGCACTTTATCCGTTCCATCTCCAATCATCATCACTCAGTCATTCAAGAGGTCAGTATGAATTACAATCCTTCCAACTCAAAATCATCAGTGTGTGCCTTCAATTACAACATGGAATTGGTTCCGGAAACTTCATGTATAAATGTGCAGACCATCAGTCGTCTGTACAGATTCCTTTTAAAGTTCTCACTTATTACTTGCAATTCCACGATGCAGATTCTCGGGAAGTCAACTGCCGTTGAGCTACTCAAGAATTTCTGGACTCTTACGGAACTCCAGAGTTCAAGAGAGCGCTCATCAGCCTGTTGACGATCTCTATCATGAGCGAAATGTCTCACATGATCCACTTTAATAGTATACTCCAATATACGGACATGTGCGTTTTCCAAGTTTTCCAACCAAAACTTTGAAGCTACTTTTTATGTCCCCTGTGCATGTTGCAATCTCCTCCTCTCTAGCTTTCCTTATTTTGATCATCCTCACAATATATGGTGAAGAGTACAAATTATACAGCAGAATTGTGGTGCAGTATTTTCCATGCCGCTTTCAGTTACCTGTGTCTTTAGTCTAAACATCCTTCCTAGCACTCTGTTCACATTCACCAACAATCTTCGTTCTTCCCTTAATGTGAGTGTCCCGGTACAAATTCACATAAAGCTACAGAACAAATATACTCGCCGCTGTGTACATTTTAGTCTTTCTGTTTCTACATAGCACAGGAGACAGACAATAGATCTTAAACTGACGGTATCCACCATTCCCCGCTTTTAATAAACTTTTCATTGCTTCATGTAAATAATTGTGGTTTGGTGCTCTATTTTCCAACTTGTTACAGTTCGCCAAACTTTCAAAAGACCTATTGCCTGTCTCCCCCTCGTTGTGAATTAGCGATTAAGGTGCAGCCTTAAGGGCTAATTAAAGTTTACCTCATTTCTTGTTAGTAAGTATAGCGACTCGCTACAGGCTGGAAGATCCAGGGTTCGAATCCCAGTGGGGGCGAGGTTTTCCGAACCCGTCCTAACCGGCTCTGGGGCCCACCCAGCCTCCTATACAATGGGTATTGGGATTTTGCTGGCGGTAAAGCGACAGGGGCGTGACGTTTACAACCCACCCGCATCTAAAGCCGAGATTAAAGAAAGAGTAGAGCTATACCTCTTCCCCCCCCCCTGGACCTTCGCGGCCTGTTTTAGGCAAACTTCACTTTACGTTTCTTGTAGGGTGAAACATGGTCAATACTAGCTAGAAATATCTCAACATTTTCTTCAGACAACATTTTGTGAACATCTTCCATTCACTATGATTTTCGGCCACTTTACAAAACCACTGACCAGAAAAGTGAAGGGAAGCTCCATGTTGGTAGCGATGAATCAGGCAATAGTTGTTGTCACAACTTGAAATACCGACACATCCGACCTCTGAACCCAAACACATGGACGGCAAACGCTTTTGTTCTTTCCTTAGTAAAAATTGTCTCTGCTGAGGAACCCGTGTCATGTGTATGCATTTACATCGTGCGCTGTGCGTGAAGACTGCGTGTTAATGGATACGAACTGACTAACATGAGCATACTGAAATACTTTACTAAGAGACTCGAACAAGCTATCGCAGTGTTCTAGAATTCCATGCTCAGAACAATTTTGTTAAAATGTCCAACAACAACAATAACTATAACAATAATAATGAAATTAACGTAACGGATTACGGAATCAACAATTGAAAACTGCCAGAACCATCCATAACATTAACCGGACATCATAATCCGTGAAAGGGAGAAAAAGGCTCACATTTGTTAATAGACAATGCCATTGCAGGAGATAGATATATGATCACGAAGGAAAGCCGCAAGGATTTTAAAATACACAGAACTTAACAATAGAAATACATCGCACGTAGGTCGTAAAAACAAAATTGATACCAGTAATAACAGAGGCAAGTCTAAACATATCAAAATCTTTCATAAAATACCTGAGCGACATACTTGGGAAGCATGACATCAAGGAACTAAGGAAATCGGCATACTGGTCAATGCAAACATACTTCGGCAAGCAGTAATGTAAAAGTACAAAATTCTTATCATGGAAAATAGGATTACACGTACTGTAAACTGAAATTGCAGAAGAGCTACAACACTATATAGCTTAGAAACATAAATTTGTTGTATGTAATTGTAAATACCCTGCATTACGGTGACAATAATAATGTGGTATATTATTATTATTATTATTGTTAGTATTATTACGAAAATTATGCATTACACTACTACTACTACTATTACTACTACTACTATGACTAGTACTATTTCTACTTCTTTAAAGCCGTGCCTGAAGCAGTAGTGGCCTCAACTGGATTATTTAATTCTTGCTCCATATGTCTGGTTGCAGTGGCAGGGGACAGCAGGCGACTGATGTGACCCCTGGGTCCTGCAACCTAGCAGTACTCGGGCTATACATTTCAATCTGGACTGTCAGACAACGGGGGGAGGTGCGCTCCGGTCCTCCGAGACACCGAAAAATACCCGAAAAGGGGAAAAATGTAGGCAAGGAACTAGATATTATAGAGGCTTTTTTATGTTTAGTTCGCACAGTCTAATACAGCAGCTATACCAAAAATACTTCAGCTCACAATCATCGACACCTCCTTCTACAACACTGGTTTTTGTTGAGCATTTCAATTCGTTTAATTTCATTAACAATAAGATCATTATCACAATCATCATTATCTAAAATCACAGTATTGGTCTGACATCTACAACAGAATTAAGCAGCTAACAGGTTAAAGTACAGCTCCAGTAACAGAAAACGTCTTACACCCTGCCTTATAATATGGCACGCTTGTAAAGGAAAATCTCGTTCAATAAAACTCATTAAGTCGCCTTCTGTGGCATATCAAACTCAAGCACGAGGATAAGGATCTAAGGTCTCCCCGTTCAACAGGCATAACTTTCCAGCTACTCACGGCGTGATGTAGACTAAAATTACGACAAAGAAGTCCGCACTGAATTTTATCACTTACAAGCACTGCGCAGGAGAACCAAACAAGTCTTACTGAAATATGCTGAAAGAGAAATTCAGTTACATTTTTATAAGCCTTTGTTTATGTGAGTGTTTCTGGGGTTCTTATGAAGAAAGAAGACAGTCACGTACAGATTACAAGTATACAGTTTCTAAGAGGAAACAAGAGATGCATCTCGCATGATCACAGAAAAAAAAACTAATATTTAATCATCGGAGTTAAATCTACACACATTTTCAGTTTATGTAAAATTAAAGATAATGAAGACAAATGGAGAGAACAATGAAATGAATGAAGGAAGGCAGGTAACAGAATGTTGCTTTCCAGTTCCATCCTACGCGAAGAAGAGACCCATGCAGACCACATGAAAGATGGACATGAGGGGAAAAAACTCTGACAAAAATAAAAACAAGAAGACACTCTAGCGAAGTCGGTTTTCGGTTTGTTTTGCTATTTAAATACATCACTTGTCTCACGGAGGTGTTTTGATATCAGTCCCTTTTTTTAGATAGCCACTGCCATAATTTCCACTTTTCGCTCTTTTGGTGTATTATCAATAAAAAATTACAAAAATACACTCACTACCTTCGCAGAGTAAGTTTACTTCTCCGCCCGCCAGTAATACCAGAAGACACAGACAGCTTTTCATATAGGGGAGTTCCACTATAATTAGGCAACACAATCGAATTTGTGTTTATACATGACAAACTTTACATGTACATGCACGTTCGCTCCTCAACGCGCGTAGGGCGTGACGCCCGTAACTATCTATATTTGTTTTATGGGAGCAACACATATTTAGAAAAAAGTTTTCGAATTATATCTCCAACACACTGAAACGTAATCCGCGCGTACCTCTCCATACTTTTGTCTAATCGAAGTATATTGTGGGCAAAACTTTTAGAATATATAAAATTTTAATAATTCTTAGTAAATCCCCAGGACCACTTCTTGCTGTTTTCAAAATAATTAAAGAAAGCGGAGGAAGTGCACCACAGGTTTTTTCAACTACACTGCACGTGTCTTTACTTGTTTAAGCTTTGTGTAGCTGACTACAGTTTTCGTTTTCCCACTGTGTAACTTTTATTGATTGCTTTGCTCGGTACTCCAGTACCTTCATTCTTACGTACTCGTACTTGAGATTTTCGTGTTTATGTTATCTGTTCTCTTTTATAATTAAAATAAAAATTTGAATAAAAAATGTATTATCTTGCACTTCTAGTATTTCGTGACCACAAGAAAGCAGTAACCAGCCGTATGCCTACATATCCCCAATATTTACTTCATACGACGCTCCTCCTATTCAAACTGCATCATAATTATAGCTCTCAATAATAAGTGCAGCTGACAGACTTGCTTGAGTGTTGTTCAGGCTATATTCCTAGCTCCTGCTCTATCCACCGTGTAGTGGTAGCTACATACACGTTTTAACAGTACTTACAACGATCTGTAGAACCATTTTTTCACGATGCTTTTCACAGCCTGTTTTCATCTGTCCTACAGGCAAGCCAAGGTTCTAGTCAGATGTGTTATTGAATAGCTTTTATACCTTTCTTAGTCCAGTATACATTTTTTATCTTCTTATAAGTTACATTAATAATTGGAGCAGGGTTAACGTAGTCGGTACAATGAATGAACAACCAAGAAATCTTTGTTCGATTTCCGACAGGAGCAAGAAATGTTTCTCTCCTTGCCGCCTTACGCATCATAGTTTGAAGTGCTCAGATCGGCTGTTGCTCACAGATCATCCTTTGGGGCTTCCATACAGGCCTTTTATCTGAAGCGTGCAGACCGGCTCTGTAGCTCACGCATCATCTTTTGAAGCGTCCAGACCGGCTGTTACTCACACATCAACCTATTCAATGGATAGTGGACGCTCTTCATTCTAGCTAGAAGAAGCCGATGAGTGAAGTGAACTAATCACATCCATCTAGTGTCAAGTTCAGTAACGAAAAAAGCTGAAACTCCATTAAACCGTATTCCTTCTTCATGACGTACACAGAGACAATTTTATTTTTATTTCTCATTATATCAATAATTAATATTTTCTCTCAGCCTACGCTTTGGATATTAACCTCTGGATGGTAATGAAGTAAACGTACCAAAGATCTCTTTGTATTTCTATAGTAAAACCAATCAGATACACCAATGTCTCAAATTTATTTCATTTTGGAATAACTCTACATGTTTCGGACGGTCTTTCCGTCCATCATCAGGAGTTCACGGCTGTACATACAGCAACATGCATTTGTCAAACAGATACTGCTACTGCTTGCTAGCAACAGACAGCAGTATCTGTTTCACATATGCCTGGTGCAGTATGTACATGTACATCCGTGAACTCCTGATGATGGACGGAAGACCGTCCGAAACATGTAGAGTTATTCCAAAATGAAATAAATTTGAGACATCTGTGCATCTGGTTGGTTTTATTATAGAAATATATTACGATGCAAGGCTCTATGAACGTCAAATTTGCCACTTCGTAATAATAAAGAAGTGACAGCTGAGATCTTATTTTAACAAGGGTAGTTACAGTGGTGGTGATTGTGGTGTGTGTGATGGGTGTAGTTGTGTTGGCTGTACTGCAGTATTTTGGTTAAGACTGTCTCTTTTGATACTTTCTGCTGGCTCAGAGCGAACAGGTTGATCTGTGCATGCTACATACTCTGTTGTTACTGCACACTAACAATTGAAATCTACAGCAGATTATATAATTCGTTGCGACTTCTACGTGTGGTAAATGTTATGTTTGTTATGATGGTATTTTATAGGAATTTCGTATTCAGAATACTTGGTGGAGAAACTGAGTACATTTACATGTTATGAAAGTATGATTAATCTACACTCAGCACGTACTGAGCCATTTGCACTTCTGCAGCTCGCAGTTTCGGAGATAAAATTAAATGTCACAATTCAAACTGTTTTACTCTTATGCAGACGACTAGCCTTCGTCAGTTAACAAGTAACAATTTGTACTTCACACAGATTGTACTTGGTACGCCTATAAAGCTCTTTTATAAAATGGAAAGTGCTCCTTCATGAAAATGAATTTTTGTCCATTGAAATGAAATCCTACACGGAACGTGCGTGCCACTGGAATTTAATCGCAATTCCAGTCCAAGAGGGTAGAAGCAAAGAAGGGGTCCAGTGAGCGGTCAGCTCCATGGACTGCAAGAACAGGCATCAGATTCCCAACACGTCTCCGGAGAATCGGCTACAGACTGTCTCGTAACTTACGTCTCATCTCTATAAAAACTCGTACGTTTTGAACATTATATTTAACACAAGTATGCCGGTACGCTATATAAGCGATACGTAGTTCATATGCAGTGCAAGTTCCATTTGCGTTTCACCGCTGTTCAAACTTCATGTATTTAAGCAATAAGATCAATGGTTCAAACACGCTTCGTGTCATGGATCTGTATTCCCTTTTTCTGCGATGTGTCCCTAGTGTGTAGGCACGAGCCTACTGACGGACCGGACTCTCTTGCAAAGAACCGTCTATCTAAAGTGGTGGTATATTATAATAATTATATTATAATATTACAATATTATTTTTTAGGAAATCTATAATTAGAACGGAGGACTAAACATTATAGGGCGGTAAGACCTACATTTGATTTCCCATAACGCCACAACATACGATATACACACACATATAAATGAACTCGTCGTAAATCAAAATATAATAACGCAGTCGTACACAAATATCAATTTATAACGCACAAATACTGAATAATCTTAGAAATCTTACTTTATTTGGTCCCGCTGACACTGAATCTTGTAGTAACAACAAAGGCTAAAATCTTCGATTTTCTGGGCTATTACGCAACGGTGGAAGGTAGTCGAGTTCCAACGTTTCGGTAACTCCTACTGGTCCCATCTGCATAGAAGATGGGACCATCTACTTTTCAAAGCTGCGTAATAGTCCAGAAAACCGGAAGTTTCATTAACCTGTGGAAGCCTGAAATCACGCACAATAAAAGACTAGTTGCTGAATTTTCTATCACTACGATTTTAGCGATTCACACTTTCGGGTTTATTTGTAAAAAAAGTCTTCCATTTTAGAATTGCTTGTAACAGTTTCTTTCCTGAACAAAAATTATTTCCAAGAAAGGGCGTTACATTCACATTAACTTGCACAGGAAATGAGTGACGCGGTTTCTAGCGTAAATATCCCTCAAAAAGGACTCTTCTACTCTTTGGAAGTGCGCCAAAGCCAGTTTTCATTATAATAGCCCTCAGATGCAAAATATTAAATCACTGGAATTAACATTTATTAATATGATTTTGGAAGGAAAATATCTCTGCTTTGTATGTGAATAAAAACACTGCACATTTTCCTTCTAACAATCCTGAACAGGCAAAACAGTTTCCATGAAAGTCTGCAGGTAAATATACGGAATTCGCTAACTCCTACTCCAAAACACTTTTGGGTTTTCGAGTTCCTTCGGAATTAGAAAAATCAGAGCTTTCAGGTGTACATATTAAGTGTGATGTTCCACTTTCAGCTTTTGAACGGTTTCAGAGTGCACGATATGAATGTTTTGTCATTACAGACCAGCTAGAACTCATGGTTAGAATTTTTTTCATGTCAGTAATGATAAAAACAAGAAGGTACAAATAAGATCTGGAAGCAACATATCACTTAACGTGGTGCCTGAAGTTATATGTGACAGAGGAGAGCAGACTGTTTGGAGGCAACTTCTGTGGACTGTGAAAAACAGTATGAAGCCTCTCAGAAAATTTCACGTAGCTTTCATTTGGCGGCACTAATTAACGGATCACTGAATGCTGGAAAAAAAAATCTAATACTCAATCGGAATACAAGGGCACATATAAATTAAAAATAATAATGTTATATTTGCAAGCTGACAAGTGCCAATACCCAAACTAAGCGAAACTTCGAGGTGCTATTCGAAAAACTGAACAAGTAGGAAATGAGAATCTGTATTTATGTAACAAGTTATTGCATACACAAGGTTATGCTGATGTAGGCTGTGATCATTCTGTCTCTATAACATCTTCAAAAAGTTAAGCACGACAACATAATAAAATAAGCTTCAAAAGAGTCGATGTTTTAGCAATATGCTCTTAAGCTGTCCATGGTATCCACCAGATGGTAATAGTATGTTGTTAAGCGTTAGTGTCTGAATTTGTGTTATGCAAAAAGAATAAAGGCCTATATTAAGAATACAAAATTTGTGGGACTGGATAGCTCCACAATATGAAATTTGGGGTATTTCAATTCTTGTATTATATTTCCGGATTTATACATTTCGAAGGTTATGCCACTTTCAGGCGCTCTTGGCCTGAGGTGAACAAGTCACGATATAAAGAGCCCGCCATATTCTGTTGTCTGTTAATGTGAATAATTCCTTTCCGAAACCGCCGAACATTAAAAATTACGTTTGATACTTGGTGTCATTAATACGTAATGCTGTCGAGCAGAATTATTTTTAAATGTATTTAATAAATTATAATTACCGTTTCAAATTAATCTCAGGTCGAAAGTGATCACATTCCTCAAACATCTCACGTCATATAAATTATGGTTTTATAATGGACTAATATTTTGTTTTAATTGGTTCTCTTAATCAGTAATTCCGGCTTTATACCATACATAAACTTCGTTACATTGTCAACAGTATATGTGTATCTCCTAACAAAATAAATGATTGAAGCTAAATAGTAGATAATTCATTCAGAAAGTCTTTGTAATCAGATATGCAGTAGGAATGCACATTAAATACCTTCCTCAGAGTAAATTTCAAGAAGTCTTTGAGTCCCCGGCTTTTTGAAAATGCAGACCATATTCCTGTAATTTTTATGACATATACCAGAAAAAATTTCAGTATTTACGGACATAATTTACGAAGATGATTAGTATAATAAAGCGGTATAAGACAATAATAATTTTGTTTTTCATAAAAACTACTTTTGAATGAGATGGCAGAGAGCCCCCCGACGGCCGCCGGGTGCCCCGTGGCTATAAGACAACAATGACACACACGCTCGCTCAAGCACAAAATTCCGTACTATTTGATTAAAAATAATTTGTGTTTTCCCCGCAAAATAACAATGTTACAACTGAGCAAAGTGTTTTCCCCAAACATGGTTTTCCCCCTTGTTAGGCAAAAGCTTCAGTCTGCGTTCCTCCAAGTGGGATTTTAGACTATCTCAGTAGCGGAACTAGTTCAAGGTTCCCTCGTACCATACAAACGATGCTAGTTTGAGCTTTCCCCAAGAGATTTTCTCCCCTGGACTCTGATATTCATGCAAGCAAAAACAAACCGAAGAGTTTATTTTTTTCTTTCCAAAAGGAATAATTTCCGTGTTTGCACACATTCCACACCACTGTTCGTTCTGTTTATTCCGGTTATCAAATCAAGAAGAATGAGACCGGCGAGCATGCGGTGCATATTGACGAGAGCTACATACAGCATTTTGGTGGAAAAACCTGCGGGAAAGAACCACTTGCAAGACCTAGGTGTAGATGGGGGAATGATATTAAAATGTATCATCAAGACGTAAGATGGGGGCATGAATGGTTTCATCTGGCTTACGATAGGGCGAGGTGGAAAGCTTTCGTGAATGCCGTAATAAACTTTCGGAGTTCAATAAAATGCGGAAATTTTCTTGACTAGCTGAGGACGGGTTTGCTTCTGAAGGAAGATTTTGTTCCACGGGGTTGCTGCTCGTTTCTGACATACGTACAGACGGACGGTCACTGTGAATTTGAAGTACTTTTCCCACTTTTTAAGAACCTGGCATTCCTATTCAAGATGATCTTGCTGAACCTTCACGTTTCACTTAATGAGCGGGGATAACTCAGTCCGTACAATGACTACGGGCTGAACTGCCTGGATTTATTTCCCAGTTCTCACAGGGATCAGTTTCTTCATCATCATACCCCCGCCATTTTGGAGGAGTGACCCATTTTCCTAGCTAATGGCAACCAGAAGCTGACCACTAACCACCAACTACTTGGAAACTTAGGAGTACAGCGGGTAGGCCTACCATAATTCTGAATGAACTGATGCAGGGCCACAAGAAGAGATTTATTTCTGCAAGCTGTGTCTTATATAAGAAGGCACGTTTTTATATGAAGACCGGAACACAATATGAATCACTGACCTTTCAAAGTCTGAGCTCTGGATACTTAGCTGATCACAATAAGCAGGTATTAGTATTACTAGCAACTACTAGCTCCAAAAAGCCGTCAGCCATATTGAAACCCGGCTACGTACTTGCTTACTGGTTTAATTCAATTCTGTAAAAGGGACCTCAGGAGTACTGTAACATACTCTTGAATTGTGTGTGTGTCTTAATTTCTTATGTTTAAGCCAACTTTTACTAGTAATGTAAATTAAGGAAAATCCTAGTTTGTCACCTAGTTATTCAATGTTGCATACAGTGTGTTTCATTGTGTTAAAGTGTGCTGCGAGTGATGTTCAGGTGAAGTTGTGGACCCATACTCCAGGAACACTTGGGAATTGAATATTAAATCACTAGTACTTTTAAGCCCAATGCACCTCTTGGTAATGCCGTTGAAGACCTGGGGAGACTTGGTAAAGATCGTAGCAAGCGAGATCATATTATTATGGTGGGAGGGTCAGGAAACAGCCTAGGAATTACCATTCCTCAATTGAAAAGGACATCAACTTCACTGCAGAAAGGTCAAATAACACAAAATTTCGTATTTGCAGACCTCTTCTAGAGGCACGTAAAACCTTGGATAAACAGGAAGGTGAGGATTGTGAATCTAAGGCTTGATCGGGCTCCGTTGGGTTGTGGCAAGTCCGACATTCGTTTTACTGAAACCACATCATTTCACGACCCAAGGCCTGCATCCAAATTCACGAGGCAAAAAGAAGCTTACATTTCTTACTGCTAAGAGATTAGGTGATAAAAATGTGTCAGATTCCAGCAGTATTCCTCTAATCGCCAGTGCAAGAACCTCCCCTTTTTTAGCTTAAAAGCAAAAACACAAAGATGCCTAAAATATATTGATTCTCATTACCTAGAGTTTAGAAACCAAGATGGAACTGTAAATTCATCTAATTCAGTGCAAATCTTTCATCACAATATTAGTGGACAAATAAGCAACACCGATGAATCAATAAATTGTAAACAGACAGATAAAATTAATCTGCATATATTATGTTTTGTGGGCATCAAATGGAGGAGCAGAAACTGTTGCATCTCGCATTACCAGACTATATATTAGGATCAAGTTTCTGCCGTAAAAATCTACAGAACGGGGTGTGTGCATTATTATTATTCGTAAAGACCTGTATTTCAGCCAAATTAATATTTCACATAAATGTAAAGAAAAGGGTTTGGAAATTTGTGCTGTTGAACGAGAGACTAGTCATCTAAATAAATTATATTAAGCGTATATAGTGTATACAGGAGATTTAAATCAACTCATTAAGCATCTAGATGATGCTTTGAAACATCTGTAGAAACCCAAAGCAGAATTTTAATTTGTGGAGATATAAACACAAATTACCTCATTGAAAACAACAAAAAAAACTAGCCTCATTATTAATAACATACCATCTGTCGCAAAAAGTTAATTTTGTAACAAGAATTCAAATTAACTCAAGTACTGCCATTTATAAGATATTTGTGGATATCAGTATAACAAGTTTATCTTCTATATCTCCCATAATAAATTGCCTATCAGACCACGATGCTCAAATTCTCAAAACTAAAAACATATATGCAAAAATTAACAAACATCGTTTGGAGCAGAGAATCAGATTAATAAACATGGAAACAATCTCGACTTTTCAGGCTCTACTAAAGAAAACATAATCTCTTTATATAGATAATGATCCTAACCATACATTTAACTCACTTCTATGCACGATCTTAAACATTTTCCAAGACAGTATTCCAGTTCTACACAAAAGTATGAAAGACATGTACGCCTGGATTACACAAGGAATAAAAATATCTGACAAACACAAAAGAAGTCTGTATACCGCCACTAAGAACAGCAATGATCCAAAAGAAAAGGGTTATTATATTAAATATTGTAAAATCCTAAGAATAGTTAAAAAAGAAGCTAGGAAGCAACATTATACTAGACTTAGAACAAAATGTATTTAAAGAAATAAAAACAACATGGAACGCTGTTAAGATAGATACAGGAAAAGTACAGTCATTGGAACAGGTTCCTACCTTACTTGTGAATGAAAAATTAATGGATCAACAAACGTGGCCAATGCCTTCAATAATTTCTTTGTAACAGTGACCGAAAAATTAAACATTCAGCACATAGAGAGAGGATGCTATCTCAATTCTAAGTTATTCATTTCCTGGAAATTCCCCAGCACAAAAAATAATCCCAACAACTGACGCTGAGATAAAAAATATAATACATTTCCTAAAACCAAAACAAAAAACATCACGTTATGATGAAATAACAAGTAGAATATTAAATGCTTCTGCAACTCTCATTAGCCACACATTAAGCTATATTTATGTTCACTCGCTATATACAGGTATTTTTCTTGACCGTCTTAATATTGCAGTAGTAAAACCACTATACAAGACAGCAGACAAAACTAGTATGACAAATTACAGGCCTTTCTCCTTATTAACGGTATTTTCTAAGGTACTCGAGAAAGCTATGCACAGTAGATTAAGCCACCACCTGCATACTATCAACATACTGGTCACAGAACAGTACGGATCAGGAAAAGGACATCAAATGAAGACGTTGCCTTCAGACTGACAATGAATTCAAAATTATTAACCTAAAAATGCATGTTGGAGGAATTTCTTGTGATTTAGCAAAGGCTTTTGATAGCATGAATCATAAAATTGTGTTAGATAAATTACATATATGTGGAATTCGAAGAGTATCTGAAGATTGTTTCAGGCCCTATTTCACTAACAGAAGACAGAAATTTGAAGTAAAATCACCTACCTCGACTCAAAATTTTGTCTCTGACTTGAGTAAACTGAAACATGGAATTCCCCACAGAACAATTCTAGGGCCTCTACTGTTCATAATATGTATAAATGACCTTCCCCTGAGAATAAATTCTGTATCAGAACCAATATTATTTGCTGATGATATCTGTGCCAAAATTTTAAGCAGAAATTCGAAGATTTCTCTTCAGTGTCAAATATAGTTCTCTCTCGTACGATTAAATGGTTTTCGGCTAATAATTTGGTTCTAAATTTGGATAAAATGTACACAATAAAATTCATAACAAATAATTCATCATATTCTAAATTACATATTGGTTATAAGAAAAAATTTCAACATTTTACCACCTAGCATGCAGTCCTCAAGAATGACAAAGCAAAATTTAAAGCATCCTTAAGAAAATATCTACATAAACTCTCCTTTCACAATCTAGATGATTTTTTAATGTGTAAAGATTATTTATAATATTGGTTTTGTAAAGTGTGTGTACTATTTTACACTGTGAATTTGAGTATTTTATATGTATGTCTAGTTCCATATCCTACTGTCTTTATGACACACGGATGCATGGAATGTATGTATGTAGGTATGCATGTACACAGCATATCTAGTGATAACACAACGTAAGTGAAACTCTTCAGAAGTGCTGAGATTGTATTTTTCACGCCAGTGGCTCTTACTCAAGACTGGCCACACTGTGTGTGTTCAACTGCAATGTACAAGGTTTTTGATCGCCTGACCCTACACTCTCAGTCCTTCTAGAGAAGCTAATAGCTGCTCAGTTAGTCAAGAACCTCCTGTCTGTGACAAAAAAATTCATTACAATACTTTTAAGGTCACGTCGACAAGCAGTACACTGAGCACTGAGCCAGTCTCACCCACATCCAAGTATCGTATTTCTGTGACATACAATTTATATTATCCTTTAATGTACACCTAGGAACTGAAGGCAGCATCTTGTACTCAGTTTCTAAAACAAAACTGTACATATTTTTCTTTCCCCCCTTATATGTCCTATATTCCGCCACCTTAATCTCTATGATTTGTCGAGAATGTAGAAGTTATTAAGCTCTCATTTTGCAGCGTAAACACCAAAGGAACTCAAAACTCTGTTACACTTTGTTAAAGCAACTAAGTTAAAACACAGACCCTCATTCATTTTTATATGCTGGGAAAGCGTATAAACATTCTAGCGCGAAAATGTAGTAACTTCACGCACTTCGTGTGTTTTACCGTCGCTTTAGTTTGTGCAGCACTCTCAATACAATTTGATCCATATAAAACAGATGAAATTTTTTCAGCACGTTCACAACAAGATGATTTTTAATCTTACCTTCTTATTCGAACACTCTAAGCAGGAACTCCAGGAAGCGAATTATAAGTGGAGGTTTGCGTGTTAACATTTCCAACGCTCGTCGGAACACAAAGCACATTAATCATGGCGCCCAAGATGGATTCCTTCCGCGCTGTAAGGTTAATGAATACACACGGATTTTTTGTCATTCTTGCGTCACTACACACTATACGAAAACACTCACGTAGCCTTGCGTCCTTGTAAAGATATGCGTAGGACGTATGTCACTACAGCTGATCTTTAGTCTTACATAATAGTCGCAATGTATCCCTTAATGCTACTTCTGAAGGTCATTCGCTCCAGCCAGAATTACGTCGTCTTGATGCACACACAGCATAACGGCGCTGGAGGGGGGGGGGGGGGTGTTCAAAAATTGGCT
>Ga0123352_10007497_pt1 | contig 16840 bp, 11 predicted proteins | sample TergutLab28metaG_FD_89700 | JGI IMG/M metagenome (GOLD analysis project Ga0123352, IMG submission 89700) | Labiotermes labralis P1 segment gut microbial communities from Petit-Saut dam, French Guiana - Lab288 P1 | ecosystem: Host-associated > Arthropoda: Insects > Digestive system > Gut ... | reverse complement strand
TTTTTTGTTTTGTTTTTTTTTTTGTGTTTTGTGGTGGGTGGTGTTTTGTTTAAGTTACAGGGGGTGGGGGGGGGGGGGGGGGAGGTGAAGCTGCAGGTAGTTGGCTGTATTCAAATATCATTGTGCTAATGCATATTCCATTACATCACACGTTGCAGCAGCGACATGAATGTGATAGTTCATGTTTGTGGATCTGAAGTAATGTAGCTAAAATAAGTGAGAGATATAGTGACAGTAAAACAAAGGCTTGTGTTAATCTAAAAATTCGAGAACAGGGAATTGGCGTTGTAATTAACACTATATTATGGGGTGTAGATAGAAACTGAAGATGAAGCTTTTGAAGTGGGCAGAACAAGTACGGGACCACCTTAAATGGAAGGATATTGTCCAGAAGGCCAAGACTCTAGCACCATAGAGGAAGAAGAAGAAGAAGAAGGAGGAGGAGGAGGAGAAGATGATGATGATGATGATGATACAAACTGTGTGTGACATAAAAAAAAATGCCAACACAGGTGACAGCAGTTTAGCGTTGTGGGAAAGGGTGGTGATGTTGGATGTTGTGTACAGTGTATCTCAGGCATAAAGTAAGGGTAAAGTTCACCCTAGTACAGGCCACGAAAGCCCAGAGGGGGAGAAGAATTATAGCTCTACTCTTTCTTTAACATCGGCGCTAGATGGGGTTAGGTGGTCAACACCACGCCCTGGCCGCTGTACCCCTACCTGGTACCCATTGTACTGGAGGCTGGGTTGGCCCCAGGGCCAGTCTGGATGGGTATCTCAGGCATAGTCTTATGTAATTCCGACAAAACTGGGTTGGTTGTGAGGGAAACTTTTTCCAGACAAATGAACATGGTTTTCCTGATGAAGAAATGAGCAAGTCTGAAGTTCTTGATGTGTACTATAAGAAGTTTTGAAAATGTTCAAGAGAACACTGAAGAATGGCTTCAGAGTGATGCATATGAACTGGGCTTCCAAGATGGACACAGACATTATTAATGTTGCTGCTGGAGAAGGAGAAAAAAATTAGTTTTTTATTGCGTGTCACTGCGGTATGTTGACACTTTACATGATAACATGGGTCATAGAGGGTTTATGGTGACAATACAACTACCAGGAAAGTATAGGTACTGCCATCTGGAGGAGTCTGAACAGCTTGCATAAACAGGAGACCTTACAACTTGTTTCTTAAAATAAATGTTGGTCTTGAAAAGTAAATGGTGAAGTTTTATGCATGAATCAAACAAAATTGTTTAGTTTATCTGTGTTTTCATTATTCATGCATCTTTGCCTAATCATGTGTCTGAATGATCTATATTCTGCTGCTTGTGTAATGTGAGGGTTGCATGCTGAGCACAAACATACACATCAGACATGTATCTTTTTTATATAAACAAATTATCTGCATACAATTGGAAAGAGTGCTTTGTGCTCACTTGTTTATAAAAGTGCCTGTTGAACACACATGTGAGGATTAACCTAAGCATTGAAAGTGAATTCTGTTAAGTTATGTGTAGTGTGTGACATGGAGCACTGTATAACAGAAGCTGCCATTACCGGCCATATTATGTACTGAGGCAAGAATAAATTTGTTGTAATAGACTGTAGATCATCTAGAATACTGAAAGCAAGTACACCTGTTATTTCTTTCAGCTGTCTTGTCACCAAATATGTTTCTTTTATATATTGTGTTTTGTTACCATTCGCGTATCAGTTATCCATTCATCATTATGCTTGCTTGATGGTTTGTTTATTTTTCTCCATTGCTAGAGGAGTGGTGATAACTAAGGAGGTCTTTCAGAATTGTACACACAAGGCTAATATTAAAACCAGTTAGTACTGGCTATTTTTTGAGGTAGTTTACAAATTACAGGCAAGATGTATGTAGCCTAGATGTTCACAGAGAAGATCATGTATGAAGTATGTTTTGATCAGTCATAGTTGCAAACTAGTGAAATTTTTCAAAACATTTCAATTTGATATGCTAAATGTAGTGCATATTGATAAAAATATTCTATACTTGAATATCTGGGGCACATGATGGCGCAGTTGGTTGAGGCACTGTGCTACAAGCCAGAAGGTTGCAGGTTTGATTTCCAGTGATGTCACTGGAATTTTTCATTGACACACTCCTTCCAGCCACTCTGTGGCCCAAGGGTTGACTCAGTCTGTAAAAGAAACAGGAATATTTCCTTGGGGATACAGGTGGCTGCACAGGGCTGACAGCCTTACCCATTTATGTGCCGATTGTCTCATAGTATATAAGCCAAGCCTCCTGGAACCCTCTAGGCCTGAAATAGGCCCGAACAAGTATTATTTTACCTTTTACTTGAATACTATTTCTATCATTTCAGTTTAAGTGATTTTTTTGTCCACGTTAAGCATTACTGTGTAATTATCAGGTGTAACTCTATTTTTATAAATTTGAGATTATAATATCAGTCTGCTAGAAGTAGAGACTAGAGTTTTATTGACCAATGTGTCCAATTTGTATATCAGTTTGATTTCAGTAACATTAAACAAACCCATGATTCGTATTTTATATTATAAGCTTCTTAGAAGAACTGAACATTTCAGCTAAATCTGAATGTTTGTGACGATGGTGTGTTGCAGTCGGGACTGACTGTAACTGTCTGTTATTTTAGACACCATCCTGTGTCTTGAGTGATTGTAGTCCATTGCATCTTATTGCATGTTCATACATTTTTGTCTTCAAAAAGTTTCTTCCAGAATTTTCTTCATTTATAGGCCTTGCAAATATAGTAGGGTCTCATTTTGCGACGGTTCATTTTACAACGATTCACTTTTATGACCCTTGTCGAGGCGGACCGGGCGCTCCCAACTTATGGTGCATCACTGTCACAACTCAAGTGTCCTTTGTCTGCTTAGAGCACTTCTAGCTCTTTTCCTGTGTACATGTTTTATTTATCTGTGCTATTTTCTATATACCTAATTCATTAAATTAAAATTGTATGTCAGTATGTAAAGATATAATGTAAATTATAAAATTATGTGACTAATTTGTTTGGCCTATGAGCCTATCTCACTTTAAACCATTTAATAGTACATGTTTTACGATGAATCAATTTACAACCAAATATTCGAGAACATAACCCTGTCGCAAAATCAGACCCTACTGTGTATGTGACTTGTGGTCATTCTGTCAGAAGACAGATGACTTGACCTTTTGGCACCTAACATAGTATATCTGTCACGCATAATGATGCTTGAAACAAATGTCACAGACCGCATTTAATGATCTTCCTTATGCAGCACTTGTTTAAATTCCAGGCTTTTGCAGCTCCCCTGTGGTATTTAATTCTGATACCAGAGGATTAATCCTCTTTACTGATGTCTGTGAGGCATGATAAAGTTGCTCATATAAGCATGTAACACTTGCAGGCACGTAAGCTGGAAGTAGCCCTGGTGGACACTACGTATAAAGAAGATATCCATATTAATGATGTTCTTGTAAGCAAGGGACATGCCGAATATAAAACAAAGAGACGGGCTTCACCATTGCCTCCACAGCCAAAAAGGGTAACTGTCTTGGAACAGCTGATGAAATTTACTTTTAAATAATAGACATGATTATTAATTTAATTTGGAACCTCCTTGTCATTTCTTACCAAATATGTAGAATTGCAGCAGTAAAGTACTTTCCATTCTTGTTCTATCTGTTCACATAGCCAAACATTACTTTAATTTAATTATTTTCCACATACGTAGCACTTCATTGTGTTTCTCTACAAATGTTCAAGAAAACAAACTGAAGGTCATTGCCTTTCATGTCTAAATGGTAATGTGTTTATTCAGAAGTAACTTTACATGAGATGTATCTTCTGAAGATATAGTTGTGGAATTCTGTTTGCAGAAATGGCATATATATATATATATATATATATATATATATACGCCACATAGTTATTTGTTAATGCTTATCAGAATGATCCCTACATGGCAGAGAAGCGTTGTATGTTTCAAAGTGAGTATTATGTGTAAAATAAGGTTTGTGGGTAATTGACCATACCAGGATGTGTGCCAGAATGCACTCAGGCATTTACTGGCCAGGTTGGTAAATATAGTTTTATACCTAGTAATGAACACTAAAAGAATAAAAGAACTTTTTTTTTCACACACAATACATTGATATAGTTTTTTAAATTATTGAACACATGAAAAAACAATATACACCAAAATTGACATTCATAGGGCCATGCATTGTAATATATTTCTATTGTAAAACTAACTAGATACACCAATGTATCAAATTATTTTATTTTGGAGTGACACTCTACATGTTTCGGACGGTCTTTCCGTCCATCAACAGGAGCTCAAGACTGTACATACGGCACGAGGCATATGTCAAACGGATAATGCTGTCTGCTTGCTAGTGGGTACGAGATGGAACTGCAGTTCCATCTCGTACCCACTAGCAAGCAGACAACAGTATCTGTTTGACAAATGCCTGTTGCTGTATGTACAGTCTTGAACTCCTGATGACGGACGGAAAGACCGTCCGAAACATGTAGAGTGTCATTCCAAAATAAAATAATTTGATACATTGGTGCATCTAGTTGGTTTTACTACAGAAATACACCAAAAATAAGTAAAAATGCGTAATGCAGTACCAGTATTGTGCCAGGCTTGCAAGTTATAAAATTGCAGCATACGCGTATGACATTGGGAGATTTACGTGTGGGAAGATTAGCACGTATGCACAATATTGGGGACAGAAATTCATTTTAAAGAATTGACATGAACACGCAGTCACCCAGACAGGTTGCAACAGAAATTAGAACTAGTACATAATCAGGACGTGCATAACACTTTAACTTACTGTTTTCGTGAATAACACTTTAACATACTGTTTTATTCTGTATGCACAATATAATATGAAATAAATTTAGGAGTGTAAAATGTTTCCCAGAATTTTCACAGAACTTTTGTGTAAGTATGCTGTCCAGTAAGTTATGTTGTTTCTTAATATATTGGTTCTCAAATGCTTTCCAAGGGACAAAACAGTGTTAGTACCTTAAGCAGGAAAACATCTTAAAAGTAGACATTGTTCCTATGGGGTTATTTTTGTATCTTCTTAGGCCAGAAGCCAGTTTAAATGCCATCTTCTTGACCAAGAACTTGTGTATTAAAATCCGTCCCTTTATGTCATTTTTTCAATGTATTTTACTGTCTGCATCAGGTGTTACAACCAAATATTTCACTGGTTAACTGATGAATGAATTGATTAAGAGGAACTTTACCATGAAAATTGGTAATAACTTGTTATGCATTTTGATGTTGTTATGGCTGTGAAGAGTTGTGTTCTATCTTTGTTGTGATACTATATGGTATGGTAGGCAGGTACCAACATTTTGGAGAAGCGTACTGCCTGAACGTAGAAATACTGAGTTCCTTTGAAACATTGGTATGCATTTGTCATAACACACAAGACCACACATTATGTGTGTATTTATACATGAATAATAAGCAATGCATTTTAAGTTGGGAGCTTGATGATTGCTTATATATATATGGTATGTTCTGATTAGACCTGAAGGTATTGTTGGCCAAAGTTCTGGTTGCAGAAGTTCTCGAATTATAAGTTTATAAATTTGGAATTATTAAATAAGACAATGAAGAGTACACATAGCATAATCACAGTAATATCAAGGCATATGTAATATTAGGGACTGAAATTTATGTACGTCTGAAGTCACACATTGATGCCTTCCAACCAGATTGGCTGACAAAAGATACTACAATAAAACTGTAGCGAATTAATTACGTTAACTTGTTAATTAATTGGATAGCCATAGCAGAAAGGCCCCCCCCCCCCAATTCAAATAACAACATTTACTCGAATGCAAGATGAGGTTTTTCCCTTAAATTTGGTGCTTAATTATGTGAGGTCATCTTAAATTCGCGTACGAAGTGCTGAACCGGACTGCGCCGAACCACATTGCTTGGAACCAGACCATGCAGAACCTAACAGAGGCCTGCTTTGCCAAATCATCATGTGAGATCTGTGCTCTTCTGAGATATTACAGGGGTGCTGATAAGTCCTTAGCCCGACCAGGAAGGAAACAAGCTAATATTTCTGTCAGAGTGGCGTGAATTTCCTTTGGCGCCTTGCCTTGCAGGAAAGAAAATTTGATGACAGCTCACGTCTCGATCTTGTTGAGTCGCGCGTGTCCCTGACATGCTTCTGAGCTCGTTTCCTTCCTGGGCGGGCTAAGGACTTATCAGCACCCCAAATACACTGTAGAATGGTAATTCCATACCGACATTTTGGGACAACGTGTGAGTCCCATCTTCAAGGAAAAAGAAATCCAAAAGAGAGAACAGAGCATGACTGAAGTTACCTGACACAATCTTCCTGTTTGGGACTTTGTCCATCATCTAATTTTTAAAGCAGCTTGTCGTTTCAGAAGCTGGCTCTGTTTCCGTTCTCAGGCACTGAAGCACCTAACCTGATGGACATTTAGATTGAGTTATCTTCATTCACTTGGCACCTTAGAAGCAGTAACATGTCAAGATATGTGCCTGAGAAGAAATCTAATTCAAGGGTAATAGAGGAAAGTGGCTATTGAAAGATTAAAAATTAACTACAAGACTCAAAAATGAAACCTGGACTAATCCACCAATCAAAAACCATAAAAAGAACCGCGAACTCAGACTGACCAGACCACAGACACAACACAGAAAACCAAAACATGCACTTTTAAAATTCTTAACACCATATGTGGAGAAAATTGTGAGTCTTTGTGGGTTCAAGTAAGTTTATAAACCAAGAAATATAAGTGTAGTATTTAGTCGGTGTGGTTCGTATTGACATGGCAGCACATCTCACCAGAAGTGACTATAAGAGGTTTTAAAAAGTGCTGTATATCCAATGAAATGGATGGGACCAAAGATAATATGTTGTGGAGTAATAGTGAAGAGGATGGAGATGTTAGGAGTGAGTGTAAGGAAGATGAAGGCACTGACTAAGAAAGTGCAGGCAGTGACACTGATTGGTAAAGGCAGATAGAATATGACGTGTTTTGTGTATTAAGTGTATTAAATTAATAGTAAAATATTTTTTTCTTAGCGTATGCTTTATTTTTAAGGGGGGTCATCTTAGATTTGGATTATACAAGGGCAATTCCAAAATCAACCTCCGATTGGCTGGTTAAAAAAATACAAAAGAGAGAACAAAATTTTATTATATGGAACAGTTACATACATAACTGCATTACTTCTCCACATAGTTGCTATCCACATTTAGGCAATTGTACCGTGACACTAGTTTTTGTAGTCACTCGTCAAAGAACGGTGCCGCTGAGTGATGCAGCCGGATGTTGACTCCATCCATGAGCTCTTCGTTGGTGTGGAAGCGCTGGGTAGCCAACCAGACCTTATTCCTTGGTGAAGAGATGGTAATCGCTTGGTGCCAGGTCCGGACTGTAAGGAGGGTGGTCGAAAATCTCCCAGTTGGAGAGCTTGATTAAAGCATTTGTGCGAGCTGCAGCGTGGGCCCGTGCCATTTTTTGGGATCAACCTCCATAGCTTATTCAGCGTTTCACAATAAACCTCTGACGTTATTGTGGTCCCTGGTGCCATGAATTCTGTCAACAAAATTCCCTTATGGTCCTACAATACGTACCTCACAGCTGGTGGGAGCGGCAATGATAGTGTCCATGTTCCATCATTAATTACTCCTACATTACGCAGCGAAAATGTATGAGGGTAGGTGTTCAGCGATAACAAATGTTACTTGTTACTACTGAGCATGCGCTTTGGCGCTATGACAACACGTTTCTTTTTACCAACCAATCGGAGGTTGATTTTGGAATTGCCCACATACATTTTTTCCTGGCAGATATGTTTTGTTTGGGGGGGGAGTGGGGTTGTCTTAGATTAGTGTCGTCTTGCATTCGGGTAAATACGATAATATCACATTGGAACAAAAATATACCAGGTTATACCTTCAGTGCTTGTATCATAGAACCTGTTATATTACCTTCTACACCCATAAACGCTCTTGATACCTTTCCATACTGGGTTATCTTAAAGTGAATCTCATGTTGTCTATTTCTGTAACAACATACAGCATTTGAACTCTACATGGGTTGATGTGTTAACACTGTAGGCATGTATTCAGGAGAAAACTGGTTCAAATCTCTGACAGGTCATAGGTTATCCTGACAGAGATTTTTTGTAGTTTTCCTCAATCTGCCCAGGTAAATGTCAGGCTATCAATTGATTAGGGCATGACTACTTCCACATCGTTTCCAGTTCTTCATTCGTCATTTGTCCTATCATTTGATGCTGTTAGTCTAGAGTCAGAGGTACTGAAGTGTTGTAATACAAACCATTGACACACCACTCTTACTTTACTTAATTATTGAACGGTGACAAGGTGTGTTTCTTTTTTTGGTTATCTTCTCAGATGTAAAATCTGAACTGGAAGGACCAGTGTGTCTAAGTACATTATCTTATTCATAATATGGAAGGGATGAAGTGCCGAAATTTCCATTTCAGCACAGCTGTGGAATAGTAACGGATGTGTGGTGGGTCCTAAGTTGGAATTTTGCTGAATGTCAAGTTTATGTGTGCTTATTTAAAATTCAAACATGTTGGGGAAGTGTACTGTATGTTTATGAGAACTTTGGACAGAAGATTTCATTTGATTGTTGTTATCTCACAAGTGGCTCATTGTACCAAGTACATGTGTACAGGTATGCGCCACATGACGACGTTTCAGTCTACGATGGACCACATATACGACAGTGGTCCCATAAGATTATGTTATTGTAATATAATATAATATTATCATATTATATTGTAATATCATTGTGTTACAATTGCTTACAGTATTCAGTACAGTAACACGCTGTACAGATTTATGGCATAGGAGCAATAGGCTATATATAGACTAGGTGTGTAGTAGGCTATACTATCTAGGCTTGTGTAAGTTCACTCTGTGACATTCGTACAATGACCAAATCTCCTAACGACACATTTCTCAAAACGTATCCCCGTTGTTAAGCTACGCATATCTGTATATTGTACAATGTTACATCAGTGTATTACTGTCTTCCAAGGGACCAAGAAAGTATTATTTGATGGCTGTTATCTCATAAAATGAGGCTTTCCTTTGTGCAGTGCTATCTTGCTATGTTACAGTTGCTTTACAGGGGCCAAGAAAATATTATTGATGGCTTTTTTGCAGCAGTTTCTATCTGTAGCAAATAATTGTTTATATTTTACAGTTCTGGCTTATGATGTTACTGTCTCTTGAGAATGACCCAGAAGTCTTATTAGATGGTTATTATCTTACTGTACCATGTAAATGTGTGTATTATACAGTTTTATCTCATTAGATTCTACAAATTATGCATAATAAATTTTCAGTATGCAGAATATTTAATGATTTGGCTTGCAAGGAAATTAGTATGATCCACATATAGAATGTTAAGCTTGTGTTGCATTACTTACTGTGTTTCAGTTAGGTCTGTTATTTCATAAAATATTATTTAATTGGCACTCATACAAATAATCTTCCACTCCTCATTAGACACAAACTCTGTCTTGTTAAATACGTAGCATATTCATATCCATCGTCAAACTATTGCCTAATTCTTGTACAGGCTGTTCATTGTTTTCAGTAAATATTGTTTTATAATTAGACCCTAACAGTCAGTGATTAATACAAGGCATTACTTAGCTCCCTGAATGTCTCTGAATTGTTCTCAAGGGAGACAAAGTAACGTATAGACAGTATTGTCATACTGCTTCTGAATTACAGAATATCTGATCTTCTGGGCCTTATAAGATCATTTGTAGAGCTCATCTGCTGCAGGTTTCTAAATCTTATTTACGAGCCCCTGTACTGTGAGATGTCAGGCTTCTGCTACACTATAGACGAGGCCTTTGCTGTTCTGGGATGTTACTTGGTGTAGGTTGGTAGTTGGTTATTGATATTACAGGACGACTTTTCATTCCCACCTGCAAGGGCCAATCAGTTACGGACTGCTTGGTCCGTGAAGGTGGGACCAAGGCATTGGTAACCAACTACAAACTTATGTTGTGTAAGATCCCAGAAGAGCAAAAGCATCAAGCACCAGGGTGTAGAAAATATAAATTATAATAAATGTGTTATAACAGTATAGAGTAAAATTCATAAACTTTATTGTTAATACTGAAAGGCTTTAACACAGCTGCAAAATATGTAATAAGGAACTCATTTATTTATCCTTGAATATGTGTAATTTTTCAGGCATCTGTGAAGATTCCATGAGATTAATATTTTTTTTTAAATTAAAGAATGATATTAATGTGTCTAGAAAATACATTAAATATAATGTGTTTTGTGTGTGTGTGTGTGTGTGTGTGTGTGCACGTGCGTGATCCACACATGCCTGTCTTTTTTCTAATTATATTTTCTATTGCACAAAAACATAGCATGACTCTGAGGAAAAATTTTGGAAGATTTCAGAGGATGTACATTTCACTTTTAAATTATTCAGAATCTGGTAGACTGTTCCAATCCAGGCGCATTTATCTGAAATCAGAAGGTACATCCTATAATTATAAACAATGAAGTTTTTAAAATTTTGAATCCCTCCATTGGGCCCTTAATTTAAGAATGCTGCTGACGGTTTCAGCACCTCCTGTAATGATAACCCAACATTACGCACCACACCCTGGATTTGGACCATGGGTTGGCACCTGGAGAAGGGAATATTCACAAAATCTCTCCACTGCTTAGAGTTTGACCAAGTTCAAGAAATTTTGTGTTCGGGTTCAATGTTAAGTCGATTACATGGCATTAAAGATTATCGTCTTGCAGTCTACTCTTGTACAGTATTATGGATTAAATAAAAACTTGTTGCTAATACACTGTCTCTTCTTTCTCCATTTCAAGACCAGTTTTCCTGATGAAGGTGTTGTATGACACAGTCAGTGAGAATGATAATGCAGTATATTGATATGCTAGAATCCATCATTTATACGTGAAGAAATTTGGAAGAAAAGTGAATGCTGTCTTTAAAGCTGTGTGTGTGTGATTAGTGTGTCGGTTAAGTACCAGTGGCAAAGTGTGTAATTTCATTATTTACATCATATATATATTAGTAGCAAGTGTGCTGGAACTGAAGTAGGAATTGGATTATTCTAATGGACACTACTCTTCTTTCTACAAGTGTGAGGGTTGCTCAGAAAATAAGTTTACACTGGCTGTATTTCAGGTTCTTTATTTTTCATCTTTAATAAGAACAGTACAGATTTGATGGTACTGCCATCCCACGACTTTTCCACATAGTCCTGTCCACAGCTAAATTTATTATACCATGGGTTAAGCTCTTTAGTACCCTGTTGATAGATGTTCATGGCCGGTATTATCAGCCAGTATGTCACAGCTGAAAGCACCGTGTGAAAATCTTTAAATTTGTGGCCTCCAAAGTTTTTCTTTCACACTGGAAATTTGTGATTACCGTATTTACCTGAATATAAGACAACCCTGTGTATGAAACATTTAGTTTTTGTGTGATTATACAGTGACTCTCCAGTTTTTCAGATAATGACTGTGGAAGGAATCCTTGTCTTATATTCAGGTGAATATGGTAATCACAGTCAGTGTAGGTTCTTTAGTCGCAAAAGGTACGTGCCATATTAACTTCCTTGCTGATGATTATATGAAGGTGGTTGTAATGTATATGAGATAAAGATATTTCAGGTCGAAATTGTAACATTAGTAATGCGGTAATTCCATTATGTACATTTTGTCTCAGATGTCTTTTCAAGGTAATTACCATCAGTTTTTATTTATTTATGAATATGAGTGTATCATGTATGAGACATACCATATATTTCATCAGCCTTGGTTTATTCCTTTTAAATGTTTGTGAAGTCAGTACGAGTAACAGATTGAGAGGTTATGCCTAGTATGTAAGTTCGATAACGGCCAGTTTTTACTCCTGAATACAGTCCATGACCTACTGAGTTATTAGAAATTATGTTCTGACAGAAGTGTTTGTAAAAGAGAGTCAGACCCTTAACATACTTGTGATGGGAATAAGAAAGATAAATTTAGTTCTTTGCTATTCGTATGGCACTTATTTTACCCATAGTTTCAGGTTTTCGAATTGTTTTAGAGAAATTCACCATATTTTGAATATGTTCATCTAACATGCAGTTAGATTGACTGTTATCATTAGTAACCATGATAGCTCACAGTCACTGTTTGCCAGAATGGCTCTGAGATCGACCCTGCCTCCTATCCAGTGGGTACCAGGGGACAGTTTTAGGGCTTTTATCTCAAGTCTGCATCTAGTGCTGTAGTTAGAAATGCAAGGAGATGTACCTTCACTTGCCCATATATCTTAATGATGTGATGCTTAATTAATTATAAAGATCTGATGCAGTAGCAGTCATGAAGTAAAAATATTTATCTCTTATGGATTCCAAGTATGTGGCCAGCTGAACTTTCTTGAGAATTGGGAACAGTTTTAGAGGGTATTTATATGTGGTTCAGAAGAATAATATTAGAATTGGTGATTATGAGTATGGTTTGCTTTATTTGCTTATTAAGTGATACGCTCACCAGAACAGGCAGCACTTTAGCTAAATACACCTGTGATAAAGTACAATGTATGTGTATACATGCATATATGTGCATATCCATGGTACCAAATGTATGAAACCATGGTTGATTGCACTGACAGGTAACAGTAATTAGTGTCTCTGATTGCAGTGTCTTGGAACCACATTGTTCTAATGACAGAATATACTTAAGGTCTGTAGGAAAATCAGTGGTGAGTATGTGTGTGAGGGTACATGAATATTATAAATGTTTTAGTTTTACAGACTTATGAGTTTACCCATTTCTTCTTCCAAAGTTTACTACACTCTGCATTTTGTGGCATTTAGAGAAATCTAACCATGTCATCTCCTTCAGAAAGTCACAGGGTTAGTACTAAGCCCTCCACTGTTTTTTTTTAAGGTATAGGTTTTAATCGGAATTTGTAAGTAGGCATTCATGACAGTAATATTTTTTGTCAGTTCCTCCAGTTAAGTGGTAGGACATTCCATTGAAATTAACAAAAACCACTTTCCCAGTGTATCATTCAAAGTCATATGGTTATTCAGTGGTAACCACTGTAGTTAATAAAGTGGTATTCATTGATTCAAGAATCAATCGGCTGTGAACAGACTGTTTGATAGAAAAAGGTGTGGGGTTCAGTGAGGTAGCAGTTTACAAACTAAAATGATCATTTATATTTGCTGCTGTATTGGTGGGCTTTTGTGAGCATGGCAAGAAACCACTGGATTTGATAAAATGTGGGTAGTTTCTTGATTGACTGAGCAGCTGTTAACTTCTCAATGGAGACTGTGCTTAATGGATTTAGTAGTTACTTAATTAGTATGTTTTAGAATGACTCAAAAATCTAGAATACTTTTCGTATGATGGAACACATCAGAATTCTTGGTAAACGTTTAGATGTATTGATTGTTGTTCTCTGTACCGAATTATGCTACATAATTCCTACATTTATGGCGTCACCACATTTTTAATTTTATTACTTGAGAAAGCACTAAAGTATGATGTTCCTGGTGAAATGAACCGAATCTGAGTTTTTAAGTTATAATGTCTTACAGAATGTTTACTGTTGAATTGTAATCAGCACTCTGAGAATTTTTGTATCATTTTCTTAGATTGATGGAGATCCTATGTCACCTACAGTCACAGTGAGCCGTCCGCCACCAGGTTTTACTGCAGTGTCTGAGCTCCATAAGCAGCCACTTATCTCACCCACTGTTTCTGCAGCAGCACCTGGACAAAGCAAATATGTTCCAGCAATGCCAGGCAGCTCACATTCACAGATGCTGCTGCCAAACGTACCCATGGCGAACACCATCCTATCGAAAAGTACATATGTTCCAGAAACACAAGGTCAATCACATCTGCTGATTTCATTACCAAACTTGCCCATGGCTAACACCATACAATCAAATTTAATACCTCAGCCCGCCAATGTGCTAATGCCACCACTCATGTATGATGTCCCATTACTTGCAAAGGCATCATCATTGGCAGCACAGTCGTCAATGCTTCAGCATCTTTGGCTGTATGAAAATCTTCATTGGGAACAAATGAAGAGATATTACACATTTCTCTTGCCTCAGAATATTGGTGCACCATCACTGGTGAATCCTTTTATGGTGCCAGAGCTGAATCCTCAAGTGGTGTATATTCCAACCCCTGGTTCTGAAATAATAACAAATGTGGCACAATCAGAACTGGGAATTTCAGACGTAATGTTGTGTACACTGCCTTCAGAAAAGAACGTCTCGGGTCAAATCTCGCCCTCTGGTACTGGCCAGTTAGCAGCAGCTGCATGTGTTTCTGCAGAAGATTGTACAAGTGCACCTGCTACATTTGATACACACACTGAAACAAAGGAACCTGCATCTGTAATGTCATCTGGTGTCAGTCATCTTTCAGTTAACAGCAGCACCGATCTGTGTACTGCTGATGTTCTACGTGATGAACGACCAACAGCAGTGACCATAGCATCTCCGAAGGAAGTAAAAGAAATGAGTCCAGTCAAAAAGGAACAACAGCAAAATAAAGATGAATTGGTGTGGAAACCTTTAAGTAACACAGCACTGACAGATTTCTCTTCTGACTGCTGTTGGTCTGACAACATGCTAGTAGCAGATTCGCGTGGGTTGGAGTCAGAATCTCATGTTGATTTTGAGAACCATTATGTGAATGATGCTACAGATTTGTCTTCAAGTTCAGAGTTCATATACAGGTATGTAAATCCATATACTACTGAAGGGAGAAATAATACTGTTTGTGAACGAGGCCTTCCAAACTTGTATGTACCCCTAGACAAGTTTTATACCAATGATCTGACATATTGGCCTAGGAATGTCCTCAGAGGAATAACAGAAATTTTTGATGAGAGTTTATGTTTTACACCTTTAAGAGAATTCGGGATACCCCATTCAGTATGGTACTGAGACTGCAGGTTCAACTACTGAGGAAATGGGGAGGTTCAACTCCTGGCAAAGGTAAGAAATTGTTGCCTTCAGAGAATCCAGACTGGCTCTGGGCCTTGCCCAGCCTTCTGTCTGATGGGTATTTGAGCTGTTTCTCTGGGGTTGAGAATCGGAAACATGCAGCTGAGCACTGTTTTTATCTAGTGGTTTATTAATGTGTGGAGCTATTCCTCTGCTCCCCTAAATGCATTCATGGCATATTAAGCAAAGGAACAGCTTTGCCTGTCACCATTATTATGTAATTATGATACTGATAACTTTTTATGTGATTTTAACTCATTTAACCAGCAGTACTGAAGCAGCTGTAGGAGAAAGATTTCAAAGTCCACAACAGGTTTTTGAATGTTGCCTCTTCCCCACCCGATATTAATGTTGAACACAGAAGTGTTAACTCTTCAGTGATATTGGAGTTAAAATTCCAGCTACTACCTGTGATGAAGGGTTTTTAATTGATAGTACGCATTTGTGCAGGTGATAAAATCGAGAAGAATGAGATGGGCTGGGCATGTGGCACGTATGGGTGAGGAGAGGGGGGTGTGTAGGGTCTTGGTGGGGAAACCAGAGGGAAAGAGATCACTGGGGAGACCTAGGTGTAGGTGGGTGGATAATATTAGGACGGATTTCCAGGAGGTGGGATGTGGACTGGATTGGGCTGGCCCAGTATAGAGACGGGTGGCGGACACTTGTGAGTGCGGTAATGAACCTTTGGGTTCCGTGAAACGCGGGGAATTTCTTGACTAGCTGCAAACCAGTTAGCTTCTCAAGAAGGACTCTGCACCATAGAGTAAGTAAGTAAGTATGCATTTGTAACCATATACTGTTGCAAGGCCAGCAACATGTGAAGGAATAAAGGTCCATGTAGTGTGCCAAAGCTGGCATTGAAAATAGATATTTCTTTTGTGAATCATATGCAACATTACGGGAAAATTTAATTTGTTAGTTGACTGGCATATTTTAGTCGTATTTCTAACGTCATTGAATACTGTAAAGGTTAACTTTGCATGAGTTCTGGTAGGATTTAGCTTGAGATTGTTTTATCGGTGTGTTTAAATTTGTGCAACTGCACACTGTGACTGTCAGCATGGCAATCCGTTGCTGCAGCACTTTGGCCGTATCTTCAAAAGGTGTGACATAAAATTATTTCTCAGCAGTGACTTCAGAAACACAGTTGCTGCATAGCTGAACAGATATATTGGGCAGTTTTTATGTAGGCATCTGTTATCAAATAATTCAACTGCTGTGGCATGGAAACTTGAGACAGGATGAAATTAGTGCTGTATTGGTCCTGTCTCTGCATATGGTAATTGTTCAGAAACCCACTCTTTGATCATAATCAATACTGCAATTTACAGATATACTAACACAAGACAGACTGCAACTAATTTGCCAAAGTGGAACCAATTTTCAAGGACCAAAGAGACATTTTAAAATTTTCCCTGTAATATCACATCTGAATGATTTCAGTAGCTCTGTTTCCCAAACAAATATATTTCAGTTGATGAATTAATTGCCATTTTTGAAAGGCAGTGTATTTCAAATAGTACCTCTCCTTAAGTAACTGAAATTTAGAAAATTTTGAGTTCTCCGACACTGTAACTGGGATTCATGATCAATGTACATCTACACCTTGCTTTATGGGCATAACCTTTTCCTCCCCCCCCCCCCCCCCCCCCCCCCCCCCCACACCCACCCCACCCACACTCCCCCCCACACCCCCCCCACCCCCCACACACACAACACACACACACACCACACACACACACACACACCACACACACACACCACACACACA
>Ga0123352_10007496_pt1 | contig 16843 bp, 14 predicted proteins | sample TergutLab28metaG_FD_89700 | JGI IMG/M metagenome (GOLD analysis project Ga0123352, IMG submission 89700) | Labiotermes labralis P1 segment gut microbial communities from Petit-Saut dam, French Guiana - Lab288 P1 | ecosystem: Host-associated > Arthropoda: Insects > Digestive system > Gut ... | reverse complement strand
TGTGTGTGTGTAATCTAGAACTTCAAAAGTGAGTCCGCCTATGCCCAATTTTGGTCCTTGCGCCACACAAAATGAATTTATCATCATTTCTGAACACAATATATTATTCAAGGACAGAGAAACGTAAAGGAACTTGAAGCAGGCTTTATAACTACAGAGTAATAAATAATCAGAAACATTCTCCCAGATATCGGCACATATTCGAGTTCTAACGGCGTAAATATTTAATTTCTTTGTTAGAAAACTTACTAACATAGCTGATGGTTGTCATTGTTTTCCTTGGTTCTTTCAAGGGAACAAAATTAATTATCTCATTCTTTCTCTCTATTTATCTTCCTTTCTCTCCTTCTTTCATTAACTTCTTTCATTCGCATATTAATGAATTAATTAATCAAATTAATTCACTCATTATGTAGTCTGCATTGCGACAGGTCCATAGCCTCTTCCAAACCGCGTTCTCCAGACAGTGCAACCCAGTGCCTCCTCATTCAAGTTCTAGCATCTTCTATTAAGTTATCCAGTAGCTGATTACGTCTTCTTTCTCGTACTCCGTCGTTTCTGCCTTTCCACCAATAACGTACTTTAGAAGGCAGTTACCACGCAAGATGTGACCAATCCAGCTAGCCTGCCTTCATTTCATTTTATGTAGGACGTTCCTTTCCTCTTTGAATCCTACGTAACATTTTTTCATTAAGCACATGATCGGTCCACATGATTGTCTCCTTCCTTCTAGAGCACCACATTTCATAATTTCCAAGACTATTTTGATATATTTTTCCAAGTGTCCGGCAATATTGTACTACCTTCCTTCCAATTGATTTCTCGTCCTTTACATTGTACAGAATACTTTATTTAAAATCACAATAAAACAAAACAAACGGTGTGAGTAAAAATTGCAAAACTTTATGTAGCCCTGTGCAAGAAAGATCAAGAAACAAGGCAAATGACTTCAGTGTGGCATCTATCAGATATGATTCTGGCGACCCAAGATCTGTGGATGTTCTCCGACTTCAAGACAAAAAATCTGCAAATTGAATTACCTCAAATTGTTGATGTTCTTATTGTTATCTTTGCACTCGTTCAAGTTGAAACGGTACTAGATTATTGGTGGTGGTGGTGGTGATGGTGATGATGATGATAATGATTATGATGGCCAAAACGGAGACGATGATGAATACGTTAAAATCGACAGGGTCATGAACTGAATAGCTCAGTGAAAAGAGGCAGTTATATTACTTAGAAAACAAAATAGGCCAATTAACATGTTGCTTTCACTTCAGCTCATTAGGAAACATTCAAGACTGGAATAACGTGGCATTTCACTAGAACGATAGTTCTCAAACCGTGGGTTACCTCCTCCTAGGGGTCCTCACGTCGTGGAGGGAAGAACGGCCTCCAATACGGAGGATATATTGTGAATATACTGAATAAGCAGGCGCGGATAGCTGACAAGGGTTCGTTTTCTAGCTTGGGAGTTGGGCGAAGTGCTAACGACTACTCACGGAGAGAACTTACAACGTTACGAGCTGCTGACAAAGTCTTGAACTTGGATTGGTCCTATCATACGACGCCAACAATGGGAAAGAGATAAGAGATTCGGCACGTGGAATTTGAGAAGCCTGTATAGGCTAGGGTCATTGACGACAGTGACCAGGCAATTGGCGAAGTATGAATTAGATTTAGTGGGTGTGCAGGAGGTTAGGTGGGACGAAGAGGGCACAGTAAGTGCATGGAATTTTACCCTAATTTTTTCTATGGAAAAGACAATGAAAATCATCAAATACGGATAGGATTTTTTGTACATCAGAGAATAATATCAGCAGCTAAGAGAGTACAGTTTTTTTAGGGTTAGTATTTCATATGTAGCACACAGAGGTCACTGCTTGCATGTCATTTCCTTGTACAGTGATACCTCGGCTAACGAAGATAATTCGTTCCGGAATCACATTCGTTAGCCGAAACACACTTACAGACGGAAAAGATAAGCTCCTGGAATGGCCCGACCGTTCATGTTTGCTGCTTTATGTTAGCGCTCGCATTTACTAAAACATTCGTTAGCCGAATCCATATTCGTTAGCCGAGTCCAAAAAACAGCGAAAAAATCTTCGTTAGACGAAAAATTCGTTAGCAGGGTCACTCCTTAGCCGAGGTATCGCTGTATTATGAGGGAAATTGCTTGACTAGCTGAGGACCTGTTAGCTGCTCAGGAAGTACACTACTCCATGGAGTTAGATGGTTAGTTAAATAGTTAGTTACATAGTTATTTAGCTAGTCAAATAATTTCAGGCCTCGTACAAGAATCGGGACTTTTAATTACACTGCAATAGCTACTACTAAGTATTCTCGCCAGTTTTCCACATCCTTCTTTCTTTTAGCAGAGTAAGCAAAGGCAAGCGGGTTCCATGAACGGCCGACATTGCTATATTCAATTATTTATGTTTAGAATGTCATTATGAAGGAAATCTTTTCAAACTCACAAGTCTATTTAATTTTAAAAAATGCTTAAATTTATTCATTAAAACCCGTCGTTAAATCCAAAATGTCGGTAGAGTTGTGCAGTGTTTGTTGAGAGGAGCGGCTGAAATGTACAAAACTGCCATCTTCTGTTGAGCGTAAAAACTGACGCCCTGTATTCGAATGACAGTTACGTGGGTATCAGCGATCTGTTGACACCGACCACCTATAGTCAAGGTAGACTGTTTCCCAAATATTCTTGTGTCTCCGGCGTCTCCATTGGAGAGGTGTGTGGTAATGTAGTAAGTATGTTCGATATCTTTGGAGTTCACGCAGACGTTTACGACATATGAGTTAGAAAAGTTCAGTACCTTGTCCTTTATTTTACGTTTATATCCAAACGAGCGATGAAATAAGAAAACAAAATTGAGTCTTGTTAAACATACAACTGTCATTTCCAAGTAACTTCTCTCTGCCTATCAAGCTGCAAAATGAATAGCTCATTACGTAAACCCTAAGAATTTGGAGAAATTTTGCTTCATCCATCCACTGATGAGATGTGTACAGCTATGTTAGCACAGCTAGCACAACAAGATAGACAGAGGGACAACATAACAACAGGAACGGGTAACCTCTCAAGATTTCTACATTAATACGCCCAAACATAGCTGGATACTGTAAACACGTACGTTGACAACATACATAACAAATAGCAGGAGCCAACATATATTAATATGCTACGGTTAAGGATTTTGTTAACATTTTTAAGATTTTGAAGATAATGAGGAAATACATATTGTTTTAAACATTGTAACATCATTACAGATTTAAAAAAAAACAGGGTATACTGTACATTTTACAGCAACATTGCAAAACCTATATAGTTTTTGAGCAAGTAACGCAATGGTATTCCTGAAGATGGTGTAGCAAAACACCGAAACATGTAGGAGGTAACTGGTGATAAATATACGTATTTAACTTATGTACGTTTGATTGGAATCAAAATATGTGATTGGCTGCAGGAGTACACGGATTGGAAAGCTTCAAAATATGCTAGAGGAGTTTAATGTCAGACAGCTGTCATGCGTGTCCCTTTGACTAATGACAATATTTCCCACCGAAACTCATACCTAACCGAGAACATGAATAAACGACTAATTGAAGAGATAAGCAAACACCAACTTGCCATTCATACAGACGAGACGACATACAGTGCTGAGCATTTACGTTTGATAAAGCGTAGTTACCGTCCATCTCTGGGGCGTGGGGTAGGCCAGTCTCGGCGTGTTGAGAATATTACTTGGAGCTATCTCAGTGCTAGCGATCACTTCACCAGTGATGTCAAAGAAACATGTTTGACTGATTTTGGTGATTTATTGCCAGTAAATGAGTGATGCGATGAATTTAATACACTTTGCTGACGTTGCATGATGGAACAAGGGAAGTGAAACCGATCTATCTGTTTATCTTAGTAATTAACCAACTTGATGCTCAAAATTTTTTGTTTTAAAATAAGTTTATTTCATGCCACAACATGTTTCGAGCACAATGTGCTCATCATCAGGAGGTCAATTTCATCACACCTATAGGTGTGACGATATCAGAGGCTGTATAATACAATTTTGACCTCCTGATGATTAGCACATGGTGCTCTGAACATGTAGAGGCATGAAATAAACTTATTGTAAAACAAAAAATTTTGAGCATCAAGTTGGTTAATTATTAAGATAAGTATACTGAGATGCACGGTCAGCAAAACATCAAAATTTGCGATCTATCTGTATTATATGGATGACATGTTTTGAGTTCACACGTGAAATTTGGATTAAAAAATTTAAAGTTCACAGTTTTAAGTTACATCTACAGGATTTAATTAAACACCTACGATAACTTTATAGATAAATTTATCAATTTGGAATTATAAATTTTGTTGTGGGATACCAAAATTTTGTAATGCGATCAAGCAACGCGGCCAACTGACTCCAACAGTCTCTGTATTCTAGCTCGTGTTCTCGGTCTGCCCTACAAAGAAACCTTCCCTCCTGATGCTGAAATATTCTCACTGGCTGAAAAATGAACTTTAACGTCCTAAATTGGCCGAATTTTACTTTTTGGAAAACTTAAATGACTAAACCAAACGGCTTGGCGGAAGAGCTCTGATTTAATATGGGAGATAAACAAATATACTGGAGCGGGTTGCTACTTAACCTTTCACTGGCATACATACGGCTGCAAGAACAGTCAAGTATGGGCTCTCACAAAGGAACGCCGCGAAATGTCACTGTCACTTTGAAACGATATGTCGCCACCGTCATTCCTACACTGCCTTCTCTCCCCTAGTTTCTGAAGCCAGACCTTTTATACATCTATCCCAAATTTTAAGCAGAAAATAGCTTATTAAATCTCATAATCGACATGTTCAGGGATCGAACACAAACTGCCGATTTTACGTCACATTCGTTGATGGGGTAAAACAAGTGTAAATTTGCTGTTCGGTAAACAAATTACAAGAACTGGTAACACAAAGGACTTTTGAAAAAAGCTACTTAAAAGCAAATTACTTAAGAGCGGTAAAACTACGAGGTAACATGGTAAAGACGAAGCGCGCCATGTGCCCGGTTGGTTGTCACTGAGAACTGCAAGATTTCATACACCGCAGGTCTGGTGTTGTACGAAAAGCTTATAGGAAGGATAATTCGAGGGCAACGTCTTGCTTCGGAGGCTCTGAGCCCAGAAATGGAGAATGTTCTACATAGAAATACAAATAATGTGAACTGTATGCAGCCCATGCCTTTAGGTTTTAGGTACTGTGCAAGTTTTTGCGAAGAGATTGGTACTGAAGACAATCCTGCATATCTAGGCGAGTTGGAAAATTGTGAAAAACGTCTATCGGCTTCGTCACGTCTGTCTGTCTGTCCTTCTGCATGGAACTATTTGGCATCCACTGAATGAATTTTCATAAATTTTTATATTTACGTATTTTTCGAAAATCTGTCGATAAAATTCAACTCTCATTAAAATATTAAAAAAATAACGCCTACTTCACATCGAGCTGTGCATGTTTAAGATAATATAGCACTGAATTCTCCTTCGATTGAGAAATTTTTCACACTAAGTACGTAGAGAAAATCAAAACATATTCCATGTTCAATAAATTTTTCCGAAAAATCGTACCGTTTATGAGATAGAGTAGAAAAATATTGTACAGCCTGACAGGTCACAGATGACATTACAAAATGGCTCATGCACTTTGCATGCCGGATAGCTAAAGCTCCAGACACACACTCACAATAAGTAATATTGTTTTTCACAACAACAATGGTTACGCGAACGTGCCTCAATGTTACCTTTATACGCACACTACATTGCACGTCTCGTTGTACTATGAGATCGGATATTGCCTGGAGACATTTTGACAGGTATTTCCAAAGGCAGTTTTGAAGTCTACCAGTATTTAACTGAGGAAAGGCAGATTAGAGTATACAGATCCATTATCTGTGATTTTAATGTACAGATAGAGTACGCAAGGGGTGTAAGTGATAAGCTGATCACCCGTAATACATCACCTGAAGATAAGATAATGGTAGTCTCAAGTTCAAAGAGATATTTATGTGGTTTTGTACCAAATTCGAAACGTTTTTGAGTAAAGTGGAAAATCTGAATGTAGACAGGACTTATGCTTTAAAAATGTATTGGAGAAAAGCACAAGAATTACTAAAGGTGTAGAGATATGTATTTTAATTCATATATTTTTTAATTTTAATTTGAGGAATATATCTCATGATAAAATATAAATATTTGTCAGATACGGAGTACATTCGATTGTACCCTAATACATAGGATATGCACTACGAAGTAAGAGAAGCAGTCCTTTAATGCTTTCAACGACCGACAATATCGCTCCCTTAATTTTGAATCAGTAACCAAAACGAGTACAAAAAAATAGCCAAGAATGCTGAGTGTGCTGCTTCCTTTTGAAACATCCTATTTGTGGGATTCCGAATTTTCTGCACATTTTTTTTATAGAAGGCAAACGCTGATCAAAGTGAGCGTGGAACGAAAAATGATCGTGCGTATATTGGGAAAAATATCTGGATCTCAGAAATTACGCTAAAGATTGTCATTTACATTAAAATTATGGTTTTTAAATTTGATTTTTATTTTTTAACTTCGATTGAAATTGTTATACTTAGAATTTATAATTTAAGTCACATTACACAGTAACACCAAAATTTCCATACCCTAAATCCTGCTTATTGCCTTATGTACTTTATACAGCTGTAACGATCTACCACTGCATACTTGCATTGCAAAATGATTGTGACAAGCAAGTGGTGTATCTCTGACCAGACGAGGAAGTTGCATCGCACAAATTTATTTGTAATTCTACATGGCCACAGCGTCGCCACGTTTATAACCCTTGGATGACGTATGTTATGAATACATAATCTGAACAGCATATGCAAAATATCTTGTGCACACATAGCTACAATAATACTGAACTAGCAAGTGAAGGAGGCCGTGAATTAGCGTTTGTATATATTGGCCAGGCGTCAACTGGCACGTGTTAATATAATTATAGCCATCAACTGAATGTGTGTTGTTAAACAAATTGATAAAGTGTCTTCCTTTCTTGTGACTATTTTGTTAAAGGGTGTTTGACTATACGTCGTTTAACAACATTCTTGTTGCATTTCTGTGCAGCACGACTTATAAATAAATACTTTAATTAGCATGATGTATACTTCCTATTTTAATAATACCTTTCACATTTCCTTTATTTAACTACTTTCATGTCCATCGCGTAACGTTACGTAGCAGTAAAAGGCAAATGGCGGCACGTGTCTGTTGTAAATACAGAACGCAGTTGGCTCTGCGTGTTGCCTGCTGTATACATTACAGCTGAATTTTATTTAACGGTCACGTGTATTGCGTAAAGAGATAAGGATGGATATTTACCGCGTCGAGCTGCCGTTTCGTGTGAATAAGGGCAGCTGGGAGCAAGACACTCTTATCACACCAATATAGGGAAAAAACTTTAAATTTCAACATGATAAATTTGAATAATAATTTTAATTATTGTAACGAGGTATATCGATGTAAAGCAGTTAACAGAAGCAGTAAACAGAAATAGTTCTGAAATTTAAATTTTCATGAGCCAGTATAAACCAAGCGAGTTTTCGTTTTGCGACGCGACGTAGTTAAGGACTTCGAACTGTTGAGATGGTATGCAGGTTGTATGTTGGTAGCTGCTTACCGACTTGTGGGACAGCCTACATAACCCCTTTTAAAGGGTCAAGTGACTGCCTAAACATTTAAGATGGGACCGATAGGCTGCCCGAAACGTCGGTAAAAACCACCAACATAAAAGCTGTGTACCATCTCAGAAAATCGAAGACCTCAATGTAAAACATATTATTTTTAAACGGAAAATTTACAGCAAAGAAAATTCCTGATGGTTGTCTTGAAGGACAGATGATCGGTATAAAATATATCTATATATGTATAAACCGGACTAACGTGTGGTTATTACATTCAAGGCAGTATGGTTATTTCGAAACATACGGTTAACCGAACATAAGGAGTGTTTACAGTATTAAAGTAATAAAGTAATCTTGATTTACAAAATAACTTGAATGTAAGGACTGGTTACTTTTTAAGGATGATGCAGTGGTTATGATCTATGCAGATTAACCGAACCTAGATGTCCAGTGTCGATTCCAGTGGCCGCGCGGTCTAAGACGTCGGTCTGCAGACGTTCGCTTGCTGGGATTGTGGGTTTGAATCCCGCCGAGGGCATGGATGTCTGTCTCTAGTGGGCGTTGTGTGTTGTCAGGGAGAGGTCTGTGCGACGGCCTGATCACTCGTCCAGAGGAGTCCTACCGAGTGTGTTGTGCCTGAGTGTGATCTTAAAACCTCAACAAAGAGAAGATATAGGCCCATTAGAGGTCCTGAGCCCTAAAAGTAAGCTGTCACGCACGATTTACTCTGTATTATTATTCTGGAAATTTATCTTTCAAATGTCAGCCCGGGGACCTGGCGTTATTATCGCTGATTTCCTCATCTCATTCCAGCAAATTCTGGATCGCCATCACACGCATGCTGGCGCTGCTTCTTTCCATATTTCTTCCAATCCCTTACTTACTCACTTACTTACTTACTTATCTTGGTCTCTTTTACGTTATACAATGATAAAGATTGCAAGCGACCATTAAATACTTAAATAATTACAAATATATACTATGCATTGACTTACAATTTACTTTATCTATTGAAGTTTAGATCCAAAATCGCAGGTTAGAAAAAGAATAGACGCCTTCTAATATCCTGTATAGATAAATTACTGTTTGTAGACACAAAACAATAAGGATTAAACGGTTGTTTGAAGCAGTTCAAGGAGAAGAAATAGTAAACTGTGAGTTTACCTTGCTGCAAATAGAAGTTCAAGGCGTGCACCGTTGCAGATGTCAAAGGCGTTGATTACTGGACATGGTAAATAGTGATGTCCATAGAAAAACACACACACACACACGCATGTAGCGGTATCTTGAAACCCCCACGCCAATCACCTTGAGGTCAAGGAAGAGAGTGAAAGTACTGATCCACAGAAATATACTCCGTATACCGTCAACTTGCAGGCAAGCTTCCCGTGACAGAATGGCAGTAGACTTGTTTTCTTTTTTTAACCCACATTCTACGTCTTACAAGCAATAAAGTTAAATTTGGTTGTACATGTGCAAGTTCCTGTTACAATGGCCGCGATGCCTAAGGCTGTGACCACACTCCTGCTGCGATTGTGGGTTCGAATCCCGCGGCGGCATGGATGTTTGATTTGAGTGTTGTGTGTTTTCAGGTATAGGTCTATGCTACGAGCTGATCACTCGTCCAGAGGAGTACTACCTACTGCGGTGTGTCGTTGTGTGTGATCTGGAATCCTCAAGCACAAGAAGCCATGGCCCTCATCGGGCCTGAGATCCACAAGAAAAAAAGTATATATATATACAACAACAATTAGTCATTACGTTCTGTTAACTACACAGAAATAAAAAACCACCGCATTGTACAATAACCTATTCTTACTTTGCAGTCATAAATGTTCAGTTTTCTACATCAGTCATGCTCTAGAATGTAATTTGAAATTAGCGACACAATGATCACTATTTATTTATTGTCAACATGACATTACGTTCCGTCGAAATGTCTATGTCGGTCTACATGAATACACGATGTCAAAATCCAGAAGATTGCACTAAGAACGAACATTCGTTTGATACAATTAAGACAGTCACCCTCTTTCTCCATTAACACTCCAAGTTCTATAGCTCCAATCATCGTTAAACTCAGCATTAAATTGTAGTGAATGATAAGCCTCTTGCCCCACTCGTTTTACCTCCAGAGAAATAAGAAATTTTTCATAGTGGCCACTCTGAAAAATTGGTAGAAAACAAAAATCTCTTTCTCACACCAGAGAGCTAACAATGTATTTTAGGTTGTTCAGCATGTAGCCTGGTCGCTATGCCCACAACAGCCAACAGTTTTCGGCCATATTGAACTACAATAAAGCACATTTTTCTTAAGAACTCTTTATGTTTATCACTTGTTTCTTAATCGAACTTTACAAATACACAACCAGGAAGCATAATGAAACTGAAAATCCTACACGTACCGTTTAGTTTACTGAAATGTGCAGTACGTCCTTACGAATCTTATTTACATTTCAGTGGGAAAGGTTAATCCGTAAAAATTAAGCCACCAACATAATGGCTACTAGTACTGTGATCAATAACAAGAAGAGGAAGCTATCAGTGACTGTACAGAAAATGCATCAGGTTCGCATTTCACTTTTACGTATGAGGTCACACGTAAAAAAAAAAGAAAGTGCACTGTCTATAATACAGAACAGCGCTAAGTACATAGACTAAAAGCTAATGTTTCAGTCTTCCGTCCTGTTATGACGAATATAATCCAGTTCATAACTTCGGGTAATATTTCCCGGAGTACCGCTTCTTTTTTTTACACGTTGCAGCCGAAGGGAAAGAAACACAAATAACGGCGAGATGAAATCTAATCAAGTCTTTATATCTCATCATCATCTTCCTCCATGGATTAGGTCGTTTGACCTGTACCGGCATCGACGCATTGCGTCCAAGGCTGTCGCCTTTGCTTTTGAGTACTTTGCTTTCCTTGGGAGGGTTACCAACCCATCCGCAAAACCCCCATTCTTGGAAGACCAGTTTGTCTCTCTTAGTCTGGCCACTATCTTACGTCCTGTCCGGCTTGGAAGGCCCTACCAGCAACATAAAGTTCCCGCCGACATAGCCCATAAGGTCATTGAGGTCCGCAAGCTCTCCCCACCCACCTACGACAAGGTGGAGACACTCGGAGGAGTGTCTTCATAATATTTCCGTATAAAGATGTCTTTATATCTTTATACGGAAATTAACTGACACATTTATACTATTTTGATTTATGTACCGTGCATCTTGTACAGTTTATTATCCAGGCCAACAAATACATTATATATATTAACAGTATTTTACGTATCGTAAGTACTCCTACATGTTTCGATACATCTGCATAATCTTCAGGGAGTCTAATCCTTCTACTTAGCTAAAGTTCTCATCATACGCACTTACAGGAAACACCATCATACAGATTACATCTATAAAACAGTCCTCATTGTATATAAAGCCACCAAGCTAACAACTTTCATGTACTGTAAGTATTACAGTTGGAAGCTCACAACGTTCTATAGATTGTATTTTATCATCAACTGCAATGATTTAGTAAACATTTTAATTTACTGATTTTATTGACTTTGTCACCATAATGATTTTTGTAACTTTAACAAAGTAGAAGGATAAGACTCCCTGAAGTTAGTGCAGATGCATCGAAATATGTACGAGTACTTACATATATAAAAAATTGTTTATATATATGTATATATATATATGTGTGTGTGTGTGTGTGTGTGTGTGTGTTGCGCATTTTTTGGTGCGGATAATAAATATTTATACAGTTTTTTCGACACAAAAACCTTTTCCTACTAAGACGTCTTTATTCCATGCGACGGGATTCTACTTACGCTTGCAGTAAAAACTGGGTCCAACCTCGACAGACAAACACGCACTTCGCATTTAACATCCGCATCTGTGTTCAAGCTTATTACGGGAAGTGGCTACTTTAAATGAAAGTAGAAATGGTGTGTTCATCGGTGCCGAACACAACACCTGGCAGCAAATAATTGTGTTACTGAGCTGATGGCACTGTCCTCGTTTTATCTTCCCGCAAGTAACATCACCGGACAGTTCAGATGCACCTGTCGGATTTTAATCACAAAAGAGTGAAACATGTCACTATATACATGTAAATGGCGATATAATTATGCCTCGAAATCTTCGCTATCAAAACTGCATATTAGGTACTTACTTAATTACTCCATGGAACATAGTCCATCTTGAGAAGCTAACCGATTCGCAGCTAGTCAAGAAATTCCTCGCATATTATGGAACCCATAGGTTTATTACCGCATTTACAAGTGCCCAGCTGCCTGTCACTATCCTGAGCCAGATCGATCCAGTCCATATCCCCACATCCCACTTCCTGAAGATCCATCTTAATATTATCCTCCCATCTAATCCTGGGTCTTCCATGTGGACTCTTTCCCTCACGCCTTCCCACCAAATCCCTGTATGCACCTCTCCTCTCCCCCATACGTGCTACATACCCCACCCTCCTCATTCTTCTAGATTTGATCACCCGAACACTAGTGGGCGAGGAGTACAGATCATTAAGTTACTCATTATGTAGTTTTCTCCATTCCCCTGTTACATCATCCCTCTTAGGTCCAAATATTCTCCTTAGCAACTTATTCTCAAACACCCTCAGCCTACGTACCTCCCTCAATGTGAGCGACCAAGTTTCACACCTATACAAAACAACAGGCAAAATTACATTTCTGAATACCTTAATCTCTATTTTTGGATAGCAATCTGGGAGACAAAAGAATTTGCACCGAATGATAACAAGCATTCCCTGACTTCAATGTGCTCTCAGTTTCTTCCTGAATAGAATTTTGATTTGTTAAAGTTGTTCCCAAACTTTTGAACTCTTCCACCTTTTCAAAGAAGATATTATCAATCTTTATATCGTGACCTCGTCCTTCATTATGATCTCGAGACATGACCATGTACTAATTTTTATCAGCATTCACTTCCAGACCAATCTCCTTACTACCAACTAGCAGACCTACTATATTTTTCTTTATAGTATTACGACTCCGCCCAATATATTAGCATTATCGGGATAAAATAGAAATCGATGTGTTACATTTAATTTCAGTCCATCCTTGTTTACATGAACCCTCCTAATGGCATAATATAAAGCAAAGTTGAAAAACAATGACGATAAAGCAAATAATTTTTTCAAACTGTTCTCAATATGAAACACGCCAGACAAATGTTTGCCTACCCGGACTCTGCTATATGTTCAGTCCATGTCTGAGGCAAATGTAGGCGTTTCGTTACAAATCCAGTTTTTAAGGCGAGGAGTTGTTAGCTCCTCGCTCCACCCCCAAGCTGGAAGAACACCCCTTGTCGGCTCTCAATTACTGATTATGCAATATATTCGCAGCTACCTTCTACATTGGAGGCAATTCTTCCATCCGCAACGTGACGCCGCGCCATGTAATGGCGACAGAGACCCACTTATAATGGAATGTGAATATGAAAGCTATAACATTTAACATTTAAAAATTAATAAAATAACACGAGGCACAATTCCAATGTGTGTGTCTTTTTTATGGAAAATAAGCCTAATATGTCTTAATGTGCTTCACACAGTTTCATAAAATGGAGGCACATTCAGTAAGTCGTGTCTTCGACTCTCTGCCCACATGTTTATTTCGAAAATTACTCGAAGGACTTCGATGGAATTTGGTTTGTATTGAACTCAATCTTCTTTGGCGTAATGGAGAATATGAACCCCTTATATACGATTAAAAAAATTAAATGTTTTACTATTTCAAAATAGTTCGTAGTGCAAAATATTAGCAGTCGCCTAATACATAATAGACAGGGTCAATTACGAACTGAAGCTATTCCTTTCAAACGATTCTTAACGCGGTAATTATTAGAAATAAGACTTCGAATAGAGTACTTTCAGATATTCCGCACAATACTTCCATCTCTAAGGCGCTAAGTTTGCAATAACTTGAGAACAAATGAACGTGTGTATTAACACCAAGTTCACACCAAACTAGCTGGAAATCTTTTCAAGATATTTGCACTGTTTTTCAAAACCTTTCCTGTTTGCACTTGTGCTAATGCTCCTATTTTAACCGCTGTCACTGATACATATCCCAGACGCATAATTTTTGCTGATATTGTCTCTCTGTTTTCGTTGAAATTATCATGAATTTACATTACAATTACGAAAAATACACCGTAGTTTTCATTCAGTATTTCGTCCAGGGAGAGGGATTGGATTTAAAAATTTGAATAAATTGTGGATGAGGAAGTCTAGTTATCTATGGCACAGAACAGTTCGGCATTACACAAATAATGAAATCACTGGCGTTCCAACTGTTACGGATTATACACGTGTATCCGAATTTTAGTACCAAGGGAAGCGTTATATTATAATCCGCCAACCACAAGAGACTTTTATGTTTTGTTGACCGTGCGTCCTATTACAATCCTTGTAAGTAACCAACTTGACGCACAATTCTTTTTATTATATTCATTTATTCTAATTCTCTACATGTTTCGAATAACCATGTGCTCATCATCAGGAGAGTCAATTGTATCAATGCGATCTCTGGTATATGTCACCAACATAAAGTGACATATACCAGAGGTCGCATTGATACAATTGACTCTCCTGATGATGAGCACATGGTTACTCGAAACATGTAGAGAATTAGAATAAATGAATATAAGAAAAAACAATTGTGCATGAAGTACGTTATTTACAAGGACAACACACTTCTACTTCTATAGTATCTACATTATTTACACATACAACATGTTTAGTTCGCAAGGTACTATCATCAGGTATCTATCAATAAAAATATTTTAAGCAAATTATTTTGTTGCTATGCAAAGAAGAACCGAAATAGAGAAAGCGATACCATTCCTTCATATAAGGTTTATATTTCTAGAGCGCCGTGAAACTTTCTCATTGTAATTCAGCTGAAACTTTTTGATTACACTGAAATTATATAAATTATTATTTTAAGTTTAACACTAAAAATTAATTTGAAGCCAAATACTCATATTTCATGATAGGATGTCAAAGTTTATCGCTATTTAACCCCAGTTTTAGTTCAATTATGTTGAGAAAATCTCACGACACTATACATCATGTCTTACATGGAGGAATGAGATCTTATTCTCTATTTAGTTCATGATGTACACTAACACATTCATGCACTCTAAATATTTTTATTGGTGATAACTGAGTATGGGTTCATTGCGGCCGAAACGTGTTGTATGTATAAATAATATAATATACAACTAAATAAGTGTGATATGATTGACGAATTATACAGGGTGAGTCTCTCGTTAAAGGCCCCAAACTATTGTCTATAAAAAATTATATTATTGAGATAATGACTTGAAAATTTATATACACATATCGGGAACGATGCAAAACAGGACCTACTCATAATCGATGCTGAAACCGGTTTCCTTTCACATCCAAGCACACTTGAATGCGTTTCTCCAAATTCTGGAATACTTTTTCCAAAGAGTCGACGTTGACGGCTTGAATCTCTTGGCGTACGAGTATAGCGTCTTTGAGTTGTTCGATTGTGCGGGGTGTATTTTTGTACACTTTGTCCTTCAATAGGCCACAGAGAAAGCAGTCGGCAGGCGTTAGATCGGCTTCCTCTTGTCTCTAACTTTTTAACCAATTTCTGGTTGCAACACTTCGATGGTGTACATCTTTCACTAAATTCCGTTCGAAATGCCGTCTGGCATGGTTTAAATGAGCCTGTTTGCCAGTATTTACGAACGAGAAACCCGCACTGTTCGACCGTATACATAGACATTAGTTTGGGGCCTCTAGCGAGAGACTCGCCCTGTATAATGCCCTCCTCACTACTATGACTAAGAGATGTCTAAAATAAGACTAGTATCAGTAACTTACGTGTCATTTTTGGTTGAATCTTTTGTGAGATAACGTATGTACTTTCTGTTCTTCTGCAACTCACATTATTGTGAAATTTGGTGAATTCCGTCCTTGATGTCCTGAATTTATGTACTTTCACACGTATTATTAAAGAATATATGAAGGATATAGCATTAAAATGAGAGCAGGCTGTAATGCTACATATAATGATTTTTAATAAATTTTAGAACGAAATTAGATTACTTTATAATAATCAATTCGTACCTCGCGGAGAAAGCATTAAAAGCGCAATCGATTAAAGTTGTGGGACGCAACAATGGCTGTTTTTCTCACGAATCACACAGACTATACGAGTACAGTGTGTAGGCAAAATTCAGAGCTCCTTAAAGCTTCACTTGCGGTATAAACACATGCCACAGAGGTTTATGGGCTGAAACACAATTATGCTCAGAATATTGACTGCAACGTACAACGGCTGGGTCTATAGTGTACGACTGACACATACATATTACAAGGACGTTTTCTTTCCTTCTTTCTTTCTTTCTTTCTTTCTGTCCTTCCATTAGCCTTCTCATGATACAGTTGACAGCCGTGTGTATCCTACACACTGTAAACAAAGGTATATTCAATAATATCTTCCAACGACAGCATAGTTTTCTCAAGTAAAATCCCTCAATCCAGTTTTTCAAAATAAATTTTGTTTGCATTTCCGTCTTACCTATGCATGCTATATGCCCTGCCAGCTTTATATACATACTTTTGTTCAGCCTAATAATAGTCATTGACCACTATAAATTACAGCGCTCTTCATTATGCGTACTTCCATCACTGTATTAGTCCACTCTCCCCCTTGGGTCCTCCTTTTTCACAGCTCGACAGCCCTAAAGGGCCTAGGACTCCTCTTTGGGATTTCACGATGACACTCAGACACACCACAGTCAGTAGGACTCCTCTGGACGAGTGATCGGCCCGTCGCAGAGATCTATACCTGTCAACACACAACACTTAAAACGGACAGACATTCATGTCGCTGGCTGGATTCGAACCTGCAATCCCAAAAAGCGAGTGGCCGTATACCCACATCCCAGACCGCGCGACCACTGGGATCGGCTAGGCTTTATTTGTTCCTCACAATTAACCAGTCTGCATCAGTCGGTACAATGTGTGACTAACCAGTCTGCATCAGTCGGCACAATGTGTGACTAACCAGTCTGCATCAGTCGGTACAATGTGTGACTAACCAGTCTGCATCAGTCGG
>Ga0123352_10007489_pt1 | contig 16850 bp, 10 predicted proteins | sample TergutLab28metaG_FD_89700 | JGI IMG/M metagenome (GOLD analysis project Ga0123352, IMG submission 89700) | Labiotermes labralis P1 segment gut microbial communities from Petit-Saut dam, French Guiana - Lab288 P1 | ecosystem: Host-associated > Arthropoda: Insects > Digestive system > Gut ... | reverse complement strand
GTGAATCTTATGCGTATTGGACCGTGCATCATCTTGATATTTGAATAAAGGTAGACCAACTTGATGACACTTGCTTTATTATGTCAATTTACTGCTCAACATGTTTCGGATGTTAATACATCCGAAACATGTTGAGCAGTAAATTGACATAATGAAGCAAGTGTCATCAACAAGGTCTACCTTCATTCAAACTCCGACGTGATTCGACATTTTTATGTCACTATCAGACAGTTACATATCTCAAATGTATTAAATTGAACCGTATTTACACAACAGACAAATAACAGTTGCAAATCTACAACTGGTTAATTAAGCGACATGTTTCGGCCTTGTTCGGCCATCATCAGGCCGAACAAGGTCGAAACATGTCGCTTAATTAACCAGATGTAGATTTTGCAACTGTTATTTGTATGTTGTGTAAAGACGGTTCAATTCAATAAGTTTGTTACATGAACACAGCGGGGTGGAAATAATCCAATTCAAGTTACATATCTGCTGCTTGCTGAATTACACAAGTTCTTAGATTGTAGTTGTTGAATTTCATAAAATTGATATTATTAAAATGTTAAAATGTTGTGTACAATAAAATAAAATCCATTCGACGTCACAATCTGTCGTGCAGTCTGTTTGTGGCTGCATATACAGTCTCTTGTAGATGTTGTTACTGTGCTCCATTTTATGTAAGGCAAGATTCCGTCCATAACATTCATGGCAATGTAATATATACAGTCATGCGTCGCTTAACGACCGGGAAACGTTCTGAGAAATGCGTCGTTAGGCGATTTCGTCGTTGTGCGAACGTCACAGAGTGCACATACACAAACCTAGATTGTACAGTATAGCCTACTACACACCTAGCCTATATGGTACAGCCTATTGTACCTAGGCTACAAACCTGTACAGCATGTTACTGTACTGAATACTGTTGCAATTGTAACAAAGTGGTATTATAATATTATGGGAACATCGTCGTATGTGCGGTCCGTCGTTGACCGAAACGTCGTTATGCGGCGCATGACTGTATTTCTTACAGGAATTTGTATTCAGCCTGAAGATGAGTTTTACAGCCGAAACATGTCGCTATGATCAATTGCAAACAAAGTTGTGTATAGACTCAATTTATATTCGTTTTATTTACGCATAATACAGCAGACGCTCCGACCTTCCCCGCACATGCAGCCACCAGGTACACCGTACAAACATTCACCAATACGCACCAACCCCGGTACCTACACGGTGCCACTGCTACTTTCGTCACAATTACTCCAGTTTCTCCCTCACACACAAATACAGTATATGTACGGGTTCAAATGCACCGACTCGAAACAGTCAGAAAGCAGTGACGGTCACCGGTCTGTCCATAACTGTGGGTACTGAAAACGAGACTTGTTTCAGTCACTCCAATCTGGCGCCTTCGAATGTCGTGGTGGAACCAAAGTTTTTGGGAAGTCTGCGTACCCTGTCCTAGCCTGTATTCACACACAACGGGGCACACCGTCATCACACTTCTTCACACTGCAATACTCAGCGTTTCTGTGCAAATAAAGCATTTTTTACAGAAATCTGATTCCGCAAAATTTGATGTTCGAATAGCGGCTGTGCTCAGCATTCGAGTCGTTTAGATGTTGTTTCATTTACAAATGGTTACCGAGGTTTCGATCGACAGTAGTTCCTCCTTCTTGAGGGTCAAGCAAACCAAGAACTCTCTTCGAAACGCATGTCCCCAGTGACCACTTACCAATCAACGCGGTTTAACATACCAGACGACCTCAACCTTAGCCACACCACTCAGAGAACAGAAAATAACTCAAAAGACCGCAATATGAATCCTCACCACAATAAAACCTCAAAACCCACCAAGCCATCACTACGCAGATTAAAGAGGAAGGAATGGAAGAGGAAGGCAAGAACAGCGAACGGGCACGATCACAATAGGCTAGCCCCTAGGTGGCTATCAGCCTATGCAGGCAAATTCCCGTGTATCTAGAACGCACAGGTCTTGCAAAGAGACCATTACAGTGGCACTGTCCAGTGACAGTTAAGGAAAAGGTCACCCCGTAACACTCCATACTTGAACTATAATGGAGTTAATTTACTGTCTAACACAACTACGTTGTGGAGATATATTATTATTACATAGAGAACAACTACATGTTTCGGCGCTTGATAATGGCCATCTTCAAGTTGTACATGAATCACTTAGTAAGCAGTTATACAAATATAAATAAATAAATATATATAGTACTAAAGTCTAATGTACAATTACGCAACACAATTAGACACTGGATGATGCCTACCATAGATGTATTTATAAGCTTAGACATAGCTTGGTAACAGCATGAACCCTCCATGCATCCCACACGTCCCAACCGTTCTGACAGATACGAGATCTCGTGCCCACTTTACCCCCCCCCCAACCCCCTTCCCCATATAAAGTAGCCCAATATGTGTGTGTGTGTGTGTTTGTAAAACTGCTTACTGATTCATGTACAACCTGAAGATGGCCATTATCAAGCGCCGAAACATGTAGTTGTTCTCTATGTAATATATATATATATATATGTGTATATATACATCCACCACATAGTTGTGTTAGACAGTAAATTTACTCCATTATAGTTTATTATAAACACAATGGGGATGACGAACCTTATGACTCCATACTTGATATGTTAAGTAGACCGTGGTGGTCACAGCCACGCCCGACCACTTTACTTCCAGGAAAGGTCCCCGGTACCCACTGTACAGGACGATGGGTGAGACCCAGGGTCGGTCTGGACGGGATTCGAACCCCGAATCGTCCATCCCATACCGCAGTCGGCCCTTGAAGCAACATTACACCGATTACGGCGTCTGCCGTCCGAGGATCAGGAACTCTAATGGACACAGCAGGGAACGTGCCTCCGACATTTTTGTTACTAAGACTTACCGATCAAGCACCAATCCCAGGTCGCGTGCGTGTGTGTGTGTGTGTGTGTGTGTGTGTGGAGACGGCAAAGGTAAGAATACAGATGCAAGTGCATTAGGCAGATATCTGGATTCTCTGATACTGTCTTCAAAAAAATATGGCTGGCACTTGTAGTGGGTTGATGACATCAGAGGGGCACAGCGATATATAAATGTGCGTGCAGAACTCTACATTTACAAGAGATTGTTAAAAGGTAAAACGGAACTCCTTGCTCCAGCGCTCTACTGCGCTTATGTCTACAAGCTCTAAAAATGAGTTAGCGGCACATAATGGCCATAACCTGCCATCGGATCCATATTGGAGCAGACCAACAGACTACATCCACAAGCCCAGCCCACAGGCCCGAATCAATGCGAGAAATAACCAATGGGAAAGCCGGGATCTGAGCTCAAGAGTAGGCGTGGTCTATGCTGCCAAGAGGGCGGTTTCAAAGGGTTAGGGGTTCAATACCAGAGGGATGCAATCGGGCGTGGTGTTCGCGTAACATTCACTTACACACACGTAAACACACAAAAACTAGTCTGAAAATGGGCTGATTGATCGCTAATGTTTTACGACTCAATGCGATACAAACCGCAGCAATGCAGTGTTGTGGTGAAGGATCCCTGTTCGAAGCCAGCTCAGTCCTTCTCCTGTCGCGCTGTACGTCACCATACACGTAATACCAAACATTCCTGAGCCGTAAATTAAAAAAAATCCACAATGGGCCATCCGAGTACCGGGAAGTCCATGTGGGATTTATGGTCGACGAAGTGACACTTTCTAACCGTATTTCCGTCTTCCCTTCGCCGTATCATTCCACCAAACGCTCCACATTCATTACCGCCGACGTTCTAGACTTAGTGATAAACAGCGTCGTTAAATAACATACTATAAAGAAACACTAAGCCGTACAACATCAGTAAATGGAATACTATGACAGCCATATCAAATGAACCGAAGGCAGCGTCATGCAAGCCTCGCTGAACAAACCACGTGGCACAGAACAGCTCCCCACGTGTATTCTTCACGTAACAGCGCTAACAGCCAAAGCACACAGCGAGGGACATTTCATGGCTGTTATCATTTGGTCAAGAAATTGTGCCGCACTGTGGACTTTATGACAATAACGCCGTGTAGTTTGGTAGGTGGTACCAACCTTACAAATATATATATATATATATATATATATATACATACATACTGCCTTTGTCTTCGCCTTTTGCAGGCGGGAAAACACAGTCGGTACAGAGGCCGGAACTCCAAGGATCGTAGGAACTGTATCTGTTCTGTTTCATAGTGTTTTATCTGACTCCTGTTTTGATTCGGTTTGTCAAGCTATGCGTATGTAGATATCTCTACATCATGCGCGCGCATGCATATAGCTAGACCTTAAGTTCTCTAGACAACCTGATGATGGCCATTACAGGCCGAAACATGTAGTTGTTTCCATCACATAGTCATTAAATACACCTCAGTGATTAAGTTCTGTTTGACTGCATACCTTTTCCTAGTTTCACACACACAACGGGGATGACACACTTCCTAGATCCAAGGATCGTGTTTCGAATCCCGACAAAGCTAAGACGTCAGGGCCGGCGGTGGGGCCCACCCGCCTAATCAATGAATATTTGGGTTCCTTCCGGAAGAAACAGCGGCCGGGGCGCGCACTCACCCACTCACCTCCATCCCACGCAAAGTGTTACGAATGAGAGGAGCCATTATCTCTATTCCCCCCCCCCCTACATGCTTTCATGGCGCGTTCAGGAACAATTTCGCCTATCCAGCGATGCTGATGATTTGGTTTTCTGCTAGATGACGTCGTCTACTGACTGGCAATGTTCACAGGACGTTTCGGTACAGCCTGCTTGCTACCTCAAATTACACCAGAAAATTTTTCCGACAACCCTGAAGATGGATGCAGCATGCTCCACCGAAACGTCAGCAAAAAGTACTAATCAGTACGTCGACAGCCGACAGCACTGTAACTGCGCATTTAGAAGTGCGAGGCAAGATCCTCTGACCTCCGGGGGTACGCACCAAAGTTCAGTGGTGTCCAGTGCGTGAAGACGTGACCTCGACGGCTGTATCTTCAGCAAGCCACAAACAAACCAGACGGCAGAACCCGGCTGCGTCCGTGTCCGTCCATACGGGTTACAACGCGAACTGCCGATCAGGCAAACCTCACCGGCCGGATGTGCGGAACACACGCGAAGTAGCCATCAGCTCGACGGGGCAAGAACTTCTCATAACAACCAACCAACCAACCTACTCCACGGAGCAGAGCCAGTCTTGAGAAGCGAACAGTTCGCCAGCTGATCAAGAAATATCCCATCATTTTATGGAACATGACTATTCATTACCTCGTTCACAACAGCCCCTCACTTGTGCCTATCCTGAGCCAAATTAATCCAGCCCACGACCTGCCAGTCAATTTCTATACCACCTACTTCGCGGTTTCTTCCCATCTGAGCAAACGTTTTCCAAGTAGCCTCTTTCCCTCAGGTTTCCTCACCAAAACCCTGCAGACGCATCTCCTCTACCCCCACAGCGCGACATGCGACGCCCATCTAATTCTTTGATACCGGCTGGACGGTCCGGGGTTCGAATTCCTTTAGAGGCAAAATTTTTTTCTCCAAACCTGTTCTTGGGCCCTCCCAGCCTCCTGTTAAATGGGTACCAGGGTTCTTCCCCGAAGGTAAAGCGGCCGGAACGTCAAGATGATCACTCATTTGCAAGTAGTACTGAGGAAAAGAATGAGTGAAGCTGAACTTCCACCTCCCCGTATAATTTCATGGCGTGGACAAGGGGGGGGGGGCACTAAGGAAAATCGCCAGCAAACAACAGCACAGCACGTCTGTGAGCTTAGGTTTCCACCCGACGCCTCCCGAATGTGACGTATGTCACTGTGGTCTCCTAACGAAAGGACACACCTCGTATCCAAGGCGGCACTCGACACCGTCACGTTTCCTTTCCGCGCTGCGGAAGGCACCTACTGCATCTCCGGTGCATGTCAGGTCGGTCACTGGTCCTTCCGACCTTGACAAGGTGGCAGGACACACTGGCGATGAATACAAAATGTCACGGGACATCTCCTGATCCAACACACTCCTATTCTTCGATCTTCCAATTCTCGCACGAGGCCAACACGCACTTTGGTCCCCACACATTCGCGTCTCGCCGTCCAATATATCTGCTTTTCTTACATCTTTAAACCACAGTGGTTATCTGCATCCACCCACCTCATGTAAAAACTCAACTCTTCACAGGCGCTAGGGTTTTTAACCATTCAAGGACGAAACGTAGTCCATTTCATTTCAAAGGCCCAGGTCGTACCGCGTTGTAAACACTTGCATTCTCGGTTATAAAATCCTGTCGCTGAGGGTTGTATAGGGAAAGCTTCGATGTTTTCCCTGAGACACGTACAAAAGATATAAATATTCTGTGGCAAGAATGTAGAATATTTAGAAGTAACGACAAGTAATGCACACAGTAACCGCTAGGCTGTGAAAGGTTAACTTCCTACTACACCCCTGGACCGCTGGAATTTTAATGTACGGTATCCTTACACGCATTCACGGCCCCGCGATGCACCGACACCGACAGCATATGAAGAATACATGTCCGTGCAATGCACCGAATCTGATATTGAAGCTCAATTTTAATACGCGATTTGTAACAGTAACAGTCAGCACAGCTTTTGTTATGTCTATTATGTACGTTCCCTGCAGCCAACCAGATTAAGACGGCGTAACGCCGAAACATGCAGCCAGCTACAAGAAACATTAACAACCAGCAAAAGCCAAAAATTATGCCGACCATGTACAGTCACCGTAACAAGTTGCATATCAATTCAAGCAGCACAAACGGGCGCAACTTAATTTGACCCGCAAAGTGTATTTGTTTTTTCATAACGCCCGCCGAATGCAATAGTGGCACAGCCCCAAAATTTCCCATGTTGAGTTAATACTACGACACAGCCCCAAAATGTAACCACATCTGACAATACCGGCACACTTCTTCGTCGAAACAAAGCCCGTTAGATGCCGGTACTGATGTCCTTGTCACATTTTTTAGCTCAATCCGCATTAACTCCAAATGGGCAACTTTTGGGCTGTGCCGCTCTTGTATGCAGTGTGCGACGTGCTTCTCAAAACACATACTAATGACAACGCAGAGTGTCTACTGCGACGTACAAAGTCAAATTATACTTATTATTTGGATAATTTCATCCTTAAAGAAACCAGGCACCACTTCGAAGACCCAGACATAGATGGAAGGATAATATTAAGATGTACCTTCAGGAAGCGGGATGTGGGGATACGGACTGGATTGATCTGGCTCAGGATAGGGGCAGGTGGCGGGCGACTGTGAATGCGGTAATGAACCTTCGGGTTCCATAAAATGCGGGGAAATTATTGACTAGCCGTGAGAACCGGTTAGCTTCTCAGGACGGACTCTGCTTTATGCAGTATGTCAGTAAGTAAGACAAAAGGCACTGCAGATCGTAGCTATTGTAGTGGAGTCAAAGAAGTCACACGAATTTATGACACGACTAAATTGTGTGCTGTTGGTGCACTGAGGGCACACAAATCAACTGCCGGTACGTCAGTACACCGGTCAGCCAGTGCCAATGTCCGGGTGAGTGTGCCCCACAGCATACACGGAAGACGCAGAGTATAGGAGGGGGGGGGGTGCACGTATCCATACATGGCATCGAAGCCAAAGCCATTCATACGTGTGACACACAAGCTGACATAACAACAGACACACATAAAGGTACATTATTTTATCTGACCACAATCTGTTGTCACTTCGTGTCGGCTCGTTTATCGTACCATCGTAGCCCACACAGCGCCGACGGCCCCAAGGCGAGGCGCAGAAGTGACAAATGATAACTGTCAAGTAAAATAAGGACCCTGTACACTGGCCTTAAAAGCCTAGCCTGTGAAAGTCGTGGTTAAGTAGCTGGCACTCCCGCTTATCGTTACTGGTACCGGGTTCAAATTTTGGTCTCAGCAGCACTTATTCTGGGGGGAGTTTTCCAGCATTCCCGTACTACTGGGCTCGCCATTACCTTAAAGGATCTCAAGACCGCCTCCTTTCCGATCGTCTCCCATAACCAAACCACTCATAAAGCGCTGCTACGACGGGGAAGAATGAACGAAATGCCAGAACAGAGTCACATTACAATAACCCACTGGCGCGCTGGATCACCGTCATTAAGTGACATACATCCTGTATACGAGATATGATGTCCACAATTTGTGAACACCCTGTCATCACTAGTGGCCATAAAATTCCGGGTGAAGGGGGGAGGAATATAAAGCGACTGACGACACAGTAGCACGTGTTCATCACACGTGTCCATACAGCACGTATCGTGGCAGCCAGCCAGCCAGTCAGCACATAATACAACAGTCATTTACTTTAACTATGTACTGAGTTGTTCAGCCACCAGGCACTTGGAAAATCAACAAAACTCGACTCACCCTCCACAAACAGACGGCCGCGACTCGCCCATCCGGACACGAATCAAAACGGACACACACAGTGAGCTCATGACCGGGGCTGAGCTACGGGCTGGCCTGGGCAATCGCTGGTCCTTCCATAGCGCCCCTACGGCCTATCCGCCCTCCTACGCAATGAACACCTGGGAATCTTTCCCCAGAAGTAAACCGGTCGGGGCGCTAAGTTAATCATTTAAATTCATTCACATCAGAAGCTAAGAATCTGTGGAGGTACACCTCCATCCTCCATACGTCACACCCAACTTCACCAAGTGAACACCAAACGAACTGTCTAAACAGGTAACGCTTCCGACGTCTATTCGACGCGTAACCCAGCACACAGGCGAGCGTCGCCGAAGCTCCGATGGTTTTTCGGGTTAATGCCAGATTCTTAACCGAAATTCAGGCCACGCCCCTCGTTCCCGCAGCCTGCCATTCGACGGTGAATAGCTATGGTAACCACAACGCGGTTGGAGCAAGTTGCCTGTAGCTATCTGCGGTTGGCATGCACGGAGGGCTGACCTTGAGCACCTTTTCGGGAGACTTTGAACAGAAACGAGAATGACTCGTAACTGGAACTAACCTTTCATATTTGGATGAGCAGAAATAAGAAGCCATTAAATAAGGAAAATGTGTCGTATTTTACTGACGCGCGGCTCTTGTCCGAGTTGCCACTTAAAGTGTGGTTCCAGAAGCTCGCCTTCGTGGCCACCCCTGGTATATAATGTAACTGAACACCGTCGTTAAATAAACCACAAAACGCCGACGTTTCATGTGAACCATACAGATAAGAGTCCGCCTGTTCCTGTACGCCGGGCACCAATATCATATCGCAACGCTGCAGCAGAGGCTGCTGCCGGTACACACAAACACAGTACACCAAACCGCAACGCTGAACACCGCCTTACGTTCAGTTAGAAATGCCTGAACGATGATTGTCGTCGTCAGCACGATTACAAATTACCCTTACAAGCACACTGAAACGCAATTACCGATTACAACAGTCGCCAATCTGCGCAGGATCTACAACTGCAAAGCGAAGGAATGTTGGTGGTCTTAGTGATGAGTTGTACCCTCGATAATGGGGGTTGTGGGTGCTCCCGAAACGACGGATGTAGCTTCTTCACTTTGCAACCCTGTGACATAAAAACAGCGCACACCGTGCTGACGCTACACGTGACAAGACGCACTCTGCAACGTCCCCCTCCAATGCGCAACAGGCCCCAGTGGGGTAAGGCCTCCTCATTTTCGAGGCTTCACGATATCTGAGACGCGCACACACACACACACTCGGCAGGACTCCTCTGGACGAGTGATCGGCCCGTCGCACAGACCTCTACCTGACAACACACAACACTCACATGGGGCAGACATCCATAAACCCCGGCGGGATTCAAACCCGCAATCCCAGCAAGCCAGCGGCCGCAGACTGACGCTTTAGACCGCGCGGCGACTGGCATTAGCACCTTCCCCATAATTGGCAAGGAATATCTGCGGATTTAGCAGCCTACTTACGTAACAATTCGTCACGGGGGACTTTATCAGCGAAAATATGCGTCTTACGTGACGGGAAATATTGCGCTTCGTTAAAAGAAACTTCTCGCACATTCGATTGTTATCTACCAATTTTAATTACATGTGAAGACTTCTATTTCTTTTAATCTATCCGATTCTCCCTGTGCCTTATGAGCTTTGAAAACACCAAGTTTGTATCTGCAATAGAGAGACATCAAGGCCAACGAAGTTTGCAAAATTGCATCCACTTGCAAAATGGCATGGCTGCAGGCTACCACGTTTATACACTTTCGCATTTCTAGTTACATTAGTGCACATTTTACGCTACCCACTGCACAGCCTAATGAAAGGGAAAGGATGTGGAAGGAAAGTGCAGCGGCCTAGCTCGAGTTAATATCCCGACTTCTGCCTGGAGGAATTAAGAAAAACGAGAGAATACGTCTGGTTAGTGTGTCTCTGGGGCGAGATTTCAACCGGGAACCTCCTACACAAGTGTCACTAGTGTTACCCACTCTCAAGTACTCAACAGCACTAGCAAACTGTCGGGTAATGGCTACTTCAACATTGACTGTTGTCTGAATTATGTAACATGTTACATAATGTGTCTGGTTTGTCAGTGAACGAGTGCGGGATTAGTTCATAGTCACTCCAGATGGCAGCTCTCGTTCCGAAGCAGTAAAGAGGTTATGAGTTTACCTATGCTTCGGTCGGCACTGCAACGTTGTACTTTGCCGACAACTATGAAAAAGAGCGAATTTACGTGTTTATGAAGTAAAGATTCTGAGGAAATGTGATTTCACAGTATCCATCTAGGGCTATAATATCTAGTGACGGGTCTAATAAAGGGCCATGTGCGCAAATCATAGCTACAGACATCACTGAGAAGCACATGAATATTATGTTGACGTGTCATATGATGGGGTCAAAATATAATAATTCGTCAACAATATGCCGAGGCACACAGCGTCACACTGTCCATAGCTGTGTGGACTGGCCACTGGGCCTAAGTTACCGTGCATCGTCCCATAACATGGCACGGTAAGAAAGGTCGCAGAAAGAGCATCCGAATGCAGGTAAGGCACACGGTTAAATCCCTGCTATTAACTAAGCATTGCTTCATGAACACAAATGGGGGGGGGGAGTGGAAACACGTTTCTCTAGTCTTGAAGCCCGGAACTGGACGGCCGTGAGCAGTCAGCTCCATCCCTCTTGACACTCTATCCACAACAAAGCAGCCCTAGGCAGCAACTGGAAGAAACTGGGTGGGTCCGACAGCTGGCCTGCAGCTAAACACATTCTCAGTCTCTGCACGGCATGGAACCCCATTTTCCGGCCGTCCAGCCCAGGGCCCAATCACTACAGTGACTGTAAATGTCGGACTTTGTAATCCAATGTAGATGTTGAGAACTAAGACGAGAGCGGCTACCCTGCTCGGTGTTACTCTTAACAGACAGCGGGCAATTCCTAAGGCAGGCAAGGGAAAATTATCACGCCATGAAAATAAAAGCCTCCGGCGTTAATCAAAAGATTCAATCAAGCAAGAACGGTTGTGCAATTAATTTCTTGTGCCACTTTCTGCTTAACATCCACAACAAAGTACATTGTGCGATTCCTTCTGCGCCTATCGCACAGGCTTTTCAGAAGATTTCCGACTCCCATGAAATAACGACCGCGTCATCGTCCAGGCGGCATTTCGAAATGTTCCTTATTAATTTACACCGCCCGACGGCTGAGGCTCATGGAATGTTATTCATTTCATTACTTCTTGCTTTAGACACTGTTTTTTTTTTATTCGCTAAGAATGATAGGATTAATAAGTAACTAGTCTTGTGCACGTCACACGGCGGGCTCCTATAATATTCACGCGTTACTCCAAGGCCAGTTATAGTCGGTTTTGTTTTTCCTCGGAGCAAAGCATATGCTAACTTCACCTAACAGAGAGCTGCCACCTGGCTGTGTTCTGTTGTATTACATGCTACCAGCTCAACTGTTTCTTCAGCCTCAGTTCGTACATCACACAGCACAGGCTGCCCGAATTACAACATCAGTTTCCTTGGCCTGGACACACACCTAAAACATAACAGAGCCTCTCTCAAACTCCATTGTAACCGCCGTAACTGAGCCAATAACTCACGCCAACAGCGCTGTAGAGGCAATTTTTTACGCGGAACTCAGTGTGAGAGAGTGCGGACGTCATCGCTCGTTGTGCGGCAAAACAGACACAAGCGGGTTACGCGTTCAGCTGGACATCCTGTATAAGGCAAGAAAAATCGAAGTGTAGAAGGAATCAGCCGTGGCCTTCCGTGAAACCATCCCAGAATTTTCTTGTAGCCAGTGCAGTCAATGTCCCCCAACTACAGAAGTGTTCATTCTACCGAGCTGTTCGATGGACTCCCGTCTAGTGAGACAAAACCTTCAATCGAATCTGATGCAAGTCCGAATGTACGACTGCCAGCAAAGAAACCGTAACAAGCAGTCCACAGATTCGTCTAGCTGTCTCACGGGGCGCAACGCTGCACAATATGTCTGCTTTCTGTCAGCTGATGAAAACAGAACGGCAGTAACGTGGTCGAAAAGTTGTGGCGCGTTCGAGTAAGCACAACGACAAATCAAAATCGGTAAAGGTAAAGGTAAAAGATAAAGTTCACTCTAGAACAGGCCCCGAAGGCCCAGAGGGGGAGTAGGTGTAGCTCTACTCTTTCTTTAACCTCGGCGCTAGATAGGGATGGGTGGTCAACGCCACGCCCCGGCCGCTTTATCCCCGGGAAAAACCCGGTACCCATTGTATAGGAGGCTGGGTGGGCCCCAGGGCCGGTCTGGACAGGTGCGGAATATCTCGCCTCCACCGGAATTCGATCTACGGACCGTCCAGCCCGTAGCAAGTCGCTATACCGACTGAACTATTTGGTAACCACCGTAAATGGTAACGTCTGTAACCACAGCAGCCACAGTAACACATGCAACCTTGGTAACAACACGACCATGTTAACAATGGTAACCACAGGAGTCATTACCGCTTCATGTATAACGCCTGACATTTCTGCCCGATTTGAAACAAACTTCAATTTTCTAGGCGAATTTTACGAACCCCCCCAACCCCCAGTACGAAATTTAACAAAAATCCGTCCATCTGAAGCCGAGATGTTCCATGCAGGCGGACGGAGGAAGATGCATGACGACGGGAACAGCAGCTCTTCGCAACATCGCAAACGCGCCTCATACGATATGCAGGGCCCAAAATGGCGGGTGCTACGTCGCACTGCCCGGGACACACCGGACACACCGCTGTAGGTGACAGCTGACATCGGGATCCCAGCACCAAGCTGCCGCACGTGTCACTAAGCACCTGAGCTAACCCACAATTTGTAGCTTTAAATGTGCACAACTAATACAAAACTAATCCATACTGCTTTAAAGTAAACTTCAATTCATGTTTCAGTACGTAACCAATTACAAATGAAATTTCTCCCTTGGTTGCATGCTTTAATTTCGATGGTCATTTTACATTTATTTCTGATATATAACAAAACACGTGACAAACAAAAACACGCATGTGTGTGTGTGTGTGTGGAGAGGGGTGGATGGGGGAGGTGTAATAGTGCCGAATCAGAACAATCGCCGCACACTTGCCATACACAGGCTTCGTAGTGGAAACGCATTATCAAAACTTTATGAAACGACCAGTGACCAAAGTAATGAAACTGCACAATTCATTAAGCTCCACAGCAAAGCTAATGAAATTGGTACAGAGAACTGATAACCACAAACATCATCACACATCAGTAATGCAATATAAATGCCACAGCTCTCCGAACAAACAAAGAAAAAAACTTGATCCAATTGGATAGTTCTATCCCTTGTCATTATAACCACTATTATTATACCGCTATATTAACAGACATAGGAAGTGCCTGGATGAGCTCGTTACGCTAAAGAACAATAGAAGGTCCGAAGACCAACACTGCACATTGCTATGGGCAGGCAGCAGCAACTTCACTTGTACACCGACTGGACACGAGAATTGGCGGCACCTGTCATGTCGAAATGAACCGGAAATCACGACACACGGAGCAGACAAAATGCTGCCCTGGTGTACACACACGGAGCAGATAAAATGGTGAACTGGTGTAGACACACGGAGCAGATAAAATGTTAACCTTGTGTACACACACGGAGCAGACAAAATGTTAACCTAGTGTAGACACGGAGCAGATACAATGTTGACCTTGTGTACAAACACGGAGCAGAAAAAATGTTGCCCTCGTGTACACACACGGAGCAGATAAAATGGTGACCTGGTGTAAGCACACGGAGGAGATAAAATGCTGACCTTGTGTACACACACGGAGCAGATAAAGTGTTCACCTACCGTAGACATACGGAGCAGAAAAAATGATGATCTAGTGTAGACACACGAAGCAGATAAAATGGTGACCTGGAGTAGACACACGCAGATAAAATGTTGACCTTGTGTAGACACACGGAGCAGATAAAATTTTCACCTACCGTAGACACACGGAGCAGAAAAAAATGATGATTTAGTGTAGGCACACGGAGCAGATAAAATGTTGACCTTGTGTAGACACACGAAGCAGATAAAATGGTGACCTGGAGTAGACACACGCAGATAAAATGTTGACCTTGTGTAGACACACGAAGCAGATAAAATGGTGACCTGGAGTAGACACACGCAGATAAAATGTTGACCTTGTGTAGACACACGGAGCAGATAAAATGTTCACCTACTGTAGACATACGGAGCAGAAAAAATGATGATTTAGTGTAGGCACACGGAGCAGAAAAAAATGTTGACCTCGTGTATCGTAATATAAACGCAGCGAAGAGTACCACGTGCTTACGAAAACCTTACAGAAAGGAAAGCCAAAATAACCTGCAGAAACAACAGAAGATGCAGAAACATGTTAACAATTCACCAAGGCTGTACAGAATGTCCCACTTAAAGCTGACTCCACTAACAGACTCTACACACCCACTCGCAGTCTACATTAAAAATGTTTTGTTCATGCGCCAAACCATTTACCGTACACCAGACGACCTCGTACAGGGACCGATCACACAGCCCGTAGAGCAGTGCTCTGCTCTCTTCAGCGAGGGCCCACGTTAAAAAAAAACCCTCCACGTATTCTGGAAACTGGCAATGCGCAAGTGGAAAACAGAGCGACTAAAAACGTTCTACACGCCGGCGGTATCAAATTGGTGGACCGACGCAGAGAACCTCGAATGACGGCAACTGAAATACTTCTCAGAAATAAACTAAGTGAACAACGAATAGAAATAAACTGTACGTGAATAACGAACGAAGAACAAACAGGATTTCAAGATAAATATAATGGAAGATTACTCAAGACATTTAAACACGTACAAATCCCTTGCTCAGGGAAACACCAATCCGCAGCGATGGAGACTCACGGTACAGGGACCTGATATGGCTCACAGACCGACATTTACCTGATCCAAATTTCACGCATTTCAAAGCGCAAATTTAACCACAGAAGACGTCATGATGGCCCACAGGTAGCGCAGCGGTATAGCTCCACCCTATCTGTAATCTCGGCGCTACATGGGGGGATGGTCAACGGCATGCTCCGGTCTCGATTTCATAACGCTATTAATTACACACATCAACAACCAATCAAACCACTCCTTTTCTCTCTTCTTCATTAGTACAAACCCAAACCATTTCACAGCACGCGGTTTAGGAATGAACAGGGGCAAGCACGAAACAAACAAACACGGGAACAAAAGACTAACCCTACCAAAGAACATCCACGCGTTTAAGAAATGTTCCCAACTCACAGAAAACACAATGCGCCTGTATTACAAAAACCAACAAATTACTGCCAGTTATAGTTTAGGAAACGATCTGTTATTTACCGTCACAGTCACAAGACACACCGATGCAATGTGTGTGGAAAAAAAAACGCGGAGTTCTCTAACGTCATAACCTGAAGAAGGTTTTGAATGGCGCCCTGCCGGTCCCCGCAGCGAAACTTAAACGTCAGCAAGTTACCCCGTATACCCCACTTGGTAGATACCGACAAACGGCCCATTCTTTGATGAAACACGACCTCATGACAGGCAACGCACGTACAATCTAACCACGTGACGCGTTCGCGTAATGTTTATACCCCCGCGGCCAACCTAACAGCCTGTTATCAGTTCACTCGAAGAAATAAGCCTTAATGGCGATTCAATGTCGCCGCAAACAATAAAAAGCATTTAGATCTTCACTTAAATGCCCGATATTTTTACTCGATTCGAACCAAATTTGGATTTTCTCGATATATACTTCCCCCCTTCAGTTCCCAAAGCCAAATTTCACGGACATCCGTCCAGTAGGTGCCACGTTGACGTATGTGGCCAAGACACACGGCCGAACATGAATTAATGGCCGCTTTTCGCGATTATGTGGACGCGTCTATAAACATTACGCTGCCATCTGTTGACGACAAGACAAAATACCAACCAAACGAAGCAGCATTTTCAGATGGCCTCAGAAAACGACGTCGGTCTGCAGCCATCGTGTTCCGGTGGACGACACACGCAGCTAGCTCTACAGGATTAACTGCACTTCAATTTTTATACCCTCATCCCAGCACGCCGTGATATCGATCACATAATGAAGACAAAGCAGCACCATTAGCCGAATGACTGACCCTACCGGCTCCCTTCTTGCCCCATCCCACAGCGCGGTTTTATGAATGGGCGGCCGGTCACGTGCTGTCTATAGTACGGCGTATCAATTCTGTAAACTATACACCTTTTGCCTCAAGTCTGAGCTGGTATCCCACGTGCTTTGACTGCCAACCCCCCACCCCCCCGCCCCCCCCCCCACCCCCCCCACCCAACCCACCCCC
>Ga0123352_10007484_pt1 | contig 16853 bp, 12 predicted proteins | sample TergutLab28metaG_FD_89700 | JGI IMG/M metagenome (GOLD analysis project Ga0123352, IMG submission 89700) | Labiotermes labralis P1 segment gut microbial communities from Petit-Saut dam, French Guiana - Lab288 P1 | ecosystem: Host-associated > Arthropoda: Insects > Digestive system > Gut ... | reverse complement strand
GCCTTTTCTCGCTCCCGCGACTTCTGCGTCTGTAGCCTGGATCTCTGTTCACTAGAAAACAGAGGCCGCCGCTACGGGGGGGGGGGGCACTGCAGACAGGAGCCCCACTTGGCAGACATATTGCCCACCTGCATTATCAGTGCGTGCAGGTGCTTTGTACAGCTGGATTAGGCGTCGACCTATTAGCATTGTTCCCTGTATCACTGTCTTATAGTATGATCCACGGGCCGCTTCCGGTCCGCAACCATTTTTTTTGTTACCGGCCCACTGTAGCCGACTAATTAACGAACGTACTGCGTTAGTAACTCGTTTATTGTATTACTGACTACTGGCGTTAACGTAGCGGTGTGGTGGCTAACACTGCAACTTCATATTCAGAAGGTCGTGTGTTCAACTATTGCCCCAGAGACTGGCTAGCCTGACCGAAAATTTCCACAATTTTCCTCTCTCTCCAAGTATTTTTAAATTCATTAATAATCCTGTTATTCGAAACTGTATTCATGAGTGAGTGAGTGAGTAGGTGGGTTTTAACCCTTATCCGTCTAACGTGGAGAATATGGTGAGCTCCTAATGATGCCAGCAAATGGCAGATGGGATTTAACTCGGCGTTTAAAGGGTTAAGGCGGATCAGCGTTTGTGGCTATATATTGTTAGGAATTGAAAGTACATTTAAATGAATCAGTTCCCAGGACTCCTTGAACGTGTATTCATACTTGTATGTCTAAATTTTTGGCATACATCAAATTCCTTCCCATCCAGAGTTTTTAAATTTATTATTGCCTAGTGTATAACTCTTGTCCTACATGCATTAATAACCCCTGTTTACAATTACCGGAGGTAAATATAAGGTTGTGCCGCACTTAAGTACCACGCCATGAAGGCGTATGGGCGGAAGAAGTGTAGCTCCATTTATTCTCATCCCTAGCACTAGGTGGTGATGAGTGGTTGGCGTCACTCCCCGCCCACTTTATCGCCAGAGAAGAGACTCCGGTTATCCATTGGACAGGAGTGTGGGTAAACCCCACAGATTGTCTGGACGCAGTGGTGAAGAGGAACATCACTTACCATTGCCGGGAATCGAACCCTGGCCGTTAGCCCATATCCAGTCGCTATACCTAGCTTTCACATGTACTGACTTCGTGAAAAGTGAGAATTCGTCAAACCGCCCTTTCTCATTGTCTTCAGTTCTCTTGTAATGTCCCTTGTACGGGCCAGAAACAGTTGCAGTGGGCAGATCGGATCTGGCCGAGGCCCGTGGCGGCCTCACCAGGGCATATTTGAAACGTGTTCTCGCAGTTATCACCAGCGAAGTAGGCCGTCCGTCCTGGCTGTTGGTGAAAGAGTCGCCCAGTTTGAGATACGCGCGTTATAAATGCGCGTGTGCGGAGAAAGTCCAAGAGACGTTTTGTTTGATCAGTCCACCTGATACGTTAACCCCAGGCCCGTCTTAACTTTTTAAAGCATGCTCGTACTGCGTACCTTTATTTCTATTGACGTGGCTAATGAAGCCTTCAGTAGGCGGTTCGACGAGCATTCGACTGTGTGCTTGTAAATGCATATGCACGTGCATTCGCCTATATGTCCTTGGGAAATTGACAGTGCACTTTCCTTGGGTGCGATGTCTCGCTTCCAGGTGTCGGCTTGCAGATTGACAAGCCCCTAAGCTTTTCTTTGTGACTTTGTTAGTCCCTGCAGGCAAATTTCGGTATGGTTCCTCGAATTACACCACGGCCGCGCCCTTCCACATTCTTTCAAATACGAAGGTTGCTCAGATTTAATGCCTCCCTTTTTTTTAATTCCAGAATAGAGATAGCAATGTGAAAATTGATGTTTGTTGCGCACATGTAAGTACACGGTCGTCCGACAGATAGCGCCGTTGTAGTAGTCTATGAAAATGACGTTTGTGTCTGACACACGTTACAAACAACGAGCTGTAATTGAATTCTTAGGTGCGGAGAAAGAAAGTGAGGCGAACAATCACAAACGGTTGTGTGCTGTGTATGGAAGTTTTGCAGTCGATAGGAGCACCGTTGGACGCTGGGTTCAGAGAGTTAGGGGTTCAGGAAGTGGAGAAAGTGTTCCTTAAGGATGCTCTGATCTGGTTCACTGACTGCTCTAGGGCTAACTCGGGAACAGGGTCTGGCATTTTTGGCCTGAGGCCAAATAGAAGTTTCAGCTTCCCATTGGGTAAATTTGCCACAGTTTTTCAAATTGAAATATATGCCATTTTACAATGTGCATGTGAAAATATAAGAAGGGCCTATAAGAATAAGCGAATTCTTATTTTCTCTGACAGCCAGGCTGCACTTAAGGCACTTAGTGGCCCGAAAGTGACCTCTGGCCTGGTTGCAGAGTGCCTGGATGCTCTCTCAGCGTTGGCTAGCCTGAAAAAGGTTACCCTTACCTGGGTACCGGGACATTTCTGGAAATGAGGAAGCTGATAATCTTGCTAGACAAGCGTCAGCTACGCCGCTACTCGGTCCAGAGCCGGCTCTTGGAATACCTAAGTGTTCGGTAAGAGAAGCAATTAAGAACTGGACTGCGGTGCAACATCTTCGAGCCTGGATAGACCTGCCAGGCCTCAGACATGGCAAACTATTTATAGGTAGACCATGTAAGAAAACAGCTGACGACCTACTGAATTTAAGTAGACATCAACTAAAAATGGTAATTGCGATTTATACAGGGCATGCTTCTGTAAGGGGGCACCTGTATACTATGGACCTGTTTGACGGGGATCAAATCTGCAGGTTTTGCGGAATGGAGACTGAAACAGTGCAGCACATTATTTGTTATTGCGAGGCGATAGCTCGACAACGTTATAATGTCTTTGGGAGGCCGACTGTAGAACCAAAAGATATAAGCACAGCCTCAGTAAGGGACCTTTGCTTCTTCATACGAGGCGCAGGGTTATTGAGGCTGTGCTGAACGAAATATTAGGGCTGCACAATAAGCCTAAGGCAGCGGTGCATTCGGTGCATAGGCTGACGGGCCCTAAGAAGAGGAAGAAGAAGAAGAAGAAGAAGAAGAAGAAGAAGAAGAAGTGGAGAAACGGAGCTGCATGATCGACCGCGGTCTGGCCGTCCTACCGCAGCCACCCGCCCAGACATGTTGTAGCGCGCCGATGACATTATTCATGCGGATCGGCGCATCACAAGTCGGCAATTGGCCGTACAGCTGTCAATCAGCAATGAAAGTGCAATGGCAATTATTGACGTTATGGGATATTCGAAGGTGTGCGCAAGATGGGTTCCTCGAAGTCTCACAGACGTCAAAGGAAAGCCATCTATTCTGAATTGTTGGAGCGTTTTGATGTTGAGGGGGAGGCCTTTTTGTCCCGGATCGTCACAGGTGACGAAACCTGGGCGCACCATTATGAGCCGGAGACGAAATGGCAGTCATTGGAGTGGCATCATCCGCAATCACCAAGAAGAAGTTCAGGACAATTTCCACCGGAAAGGTCATGATCGCCGTCTTTTGGGACATCGATGGAGTGATTCTGGTGGATGTGATGACCAGAGGTGAGACAATCAATTCGGACGCGTACATCGGAACCCTCCAAAAACTGAAACAGCGTTACCGGCGAGTGCGGCCTAACAGGAATCCAGGAGACATGTTGATTCAGCACGACAATGCCCGCCCTCACACAAGTCTATGAACCCAGGAGGCAATCGCCAAATTTGGTTGGACTGTCCTCCCCCATTCCCCCTATAGTCCTGATATGGCGCCGTCAGATTTTCATCTTTTGGGGCCACTGAAGGATGCACTGCATGGGACAAGGTTTGAAGATGACGAGAGCGTGATTCGTGCAGTGAGGACATGGCTACGTGAACAGGAAACGAGCTGGTACAGGGAAGGCATGCATGCATGTTTCGCGCTGGCATAAGGCCGTAGACGTAGATGGAGATTATGTGGAAAAATAACATGTGTAAAGGAAACGACGGGTTATACTGTGCTTGAATTTTCATACATTCTGAATAAACAGTTTCCGAAAAAAAAGTGGGGCATTTCTTTCTGAGCAACCCTCTTATCATTCATTATGCCATCGGTCGAGGGTGTACAGCCTAAGCTGATGACAGCGCCGATAAACAAATGCCATCATTATTTGGATTTTCATTGTTAAGAAATTTAAATATGCAGGTTTCTTCTTTGGTTGTTACAGTTACCTGTAACCGAACCGTGTGTTCACACGCAGGAGTGGGATGTCTGTGCATTGGATAAACGGTCTTGCCTATTAGCCGGCGGTGTTTGTCGTTATAAATGTTTCGTTTCATGTCAGTGGGACAAATTGTGCGTTACATGAAAATGTAAAAGATTGAAATATTTATTAACATTTACGTGTCAGTATTATCGATGCCAGTACCAGCCATGTAACTTGCTCATGGCTCATAGTCGTTTCATGAGAAGCTTATAGTTTCTCAGCCAATCGAGAAGTTCGCCGTATTTAATCGAACCAGAAGGTTTGTTACTGTGGTTATAACAGCTTGGCACTAGTCCCTGTTGTTAGTCCTGTGAATGCAGTCCACATCCTATAATTCTGTTTCTGTAAGGTAAGTTTTAATATTAACCCATTGACATCTTTGTCTTCCCAACAGTCTCTTACCGCCATGCCGCACGTCACAAGTGTGTGCATTTCCTGTCCAGTGCATGTAACATGCCCCAGTCTTCTCAGCCTTCTTAGCGTGCGAATTTGGAGTGTACTGTAAGGTGCAGAAACTGCTGTACTCACACATACCTAGTTCATGTAACTTGAACTTGTATGTGATGTCATGTTTGGGTGATGAACATAGATTGAGGTTGTTCGAGAACAAGGTGTCGAGGAGATCATGTGAGCCAAAAAGGAGAAAGTAATAGGAGGCTAGAAAAGAAAATTGCTTTAAGACTATCTTACTATTGTAATACATAGTCTTTCACAAACATATGTTTGGTGTTTTGCTCCAAGAGGTGAGATAGGCTTGGCGTGTAGTGTTAGTGAGAAAGAATATAAGAGCATTATACAAACGTTTGGCTGGAGAAGTTGAAACATAGAGACCTCTCGCACGAATCAATCGTAGGTGTGAGGATAAAGCTAAAATTGCTTTGAAGTACATGTGATGGGAAGGTGGGGACGGGTTCATTTTTTACTCTCCTTCTTGAAGACAGAAATAACGTATTCCTCCGAAGTTTCATTTTCACGAACACGGGAGACGTTCTGAGTAAAGTCCTAGCCTCTGTGCACCCAAATAGCTATGCTTTCGACCCCATGTGGGACGAATGACCAATGACCGCCCTTAGCTCTTCTTAGCGGAAGCGAACCAAGCTTTTCGGATAGGATTCCCGCTGACGACTGCTTTCCAACTGTGATTCTGTAGTACATGGATTTGTACTGCAGCTGCGGCGCTCTCTCTGAAATGCAAATTAAGCAACTTTCCACGCAGTTCAGGCCCGCTAATAAAATTCGTTGCATTTAGAAAGCGGTACCCCAGAAGAGGCATGTTTAGACGGACATCCGCCTGTCGGTTGGTGAGAGAGAACCCAGTCCTCTAGGCATATTTTTCAAAATAAGCTTAAATAGGCCCTACCATACCTCAGGCCATTTGTAGCTATCTTCTCACCTCGCAGTCACGGTTTCACTCCCAGGGATGTCGATGTGGGACATACCGGTTAGGAAAGGAGCACCGGGACAGATCGCTCTCTTAGTACGTACTTCGGTTTTCCCGTATCCGCCATCATTCTGTCACCTGTCATCCGTTACGGGCCTCAGTTTCGGAGAGACAGCCGTACCCCACCCCGGAAGAGTAAAAAACGAGCCACGTAATGTATGTATAACGTAACATTGAGGCGCGTTCGCGTAACCATTGTGGCCATGGAAAAGCAATAATTGTTACATATTCTGAGTGTGTGTCTGTGGCCGCGTGAAATGCGCATGTGGTATGTTTATATTGTCATCTGTTGCCTGTCCGACTGTGCCATATTTTTCACTTTATCTAATAAACGGCACGATTTTCGAAAACAAAAATGTCGAACACAAAATGTGTGTTTTGACGTTCTCTGCAGCTTTTGCCTGAAACATTTCTCATTCTAAGCATTCAGCACGATACTGTCATAAATGTAAGTAGATCTTCATGTAAAGTAGCGTTATTCTTGTCAGATTTAATGAAACTTGAATTTTCTTGACAGGGTTTCGAAATACACTCAAATATAAAATTTTATGAAAACCCGTCCAGTGGTAGCCGAGTTCATTGTGGACGGACGGACAGACAGATCGTTTTTTTTTTCAGTTTTGCGAGTACGTGTAATAAAATAGTCAGGTGTGAAACTGTGAGCCGCTTTATCATCCTCGAATTAATAATAATAATAATACGTTACGAAATGTGTAGCGCAATAATTTTATCACTTTCTTTTACGTTTATGTAATTACCACCGAAACTGTAAGACGTTAGGAAAAGAAAAGTGTATTGTATCTAAAGCGTGTGTTGCATTTCTTCTTCTGCATTTCTCCGAATTTTATTTCGCTCTGAAAAGTGAGTTACACTGGAAATGTTGGCAACGTGTGTATAAAAGGTAAAGGTAAAGTTTACCCTATAACAGGCCACGAAGGCCCAGAGGGGAGTAGAGGTATAACTACTCTTTCTTTAACCTCGGCGATAGATGGGGTGGGTTGTCAGCACCACGCCCCGGCCGCTTTACCCCCGGGGAAAGAGACCCGGTACCCATATTATAGAAGGCTGGGTGGGCCCCAGGGCTGGTCTGGACAGGTGCGGAAAATCTCGCCCCCACCGGGATTGGATCCCCGGACCTTCCAGCACGTAGCGGGTCGCTGTACCGACTACGATATGCCGGCCCCCGGCAACGTGTGTAGATCTTCGTAAATTGTGCGTTACGTTTGTCCGATTTTATCTGAAACTGGAATGTGTTGACAAGTGGTGAACTGTTTACGGAATTGTGTAAAGATCTGCAGTGTAAGCAACAAACGAGCCTCTTATTCTAATTCTTTTCAGAAAGCTTTTGTTAACTTTGTGTGTCTAATATCATGAAGGTTCCCATTACATAAAGATTTTGTATTGTATTTTAAGCAATCAAACAAAGGTTTAATAGTAACTGTTATTTCCCACAGGAAATATTACCTCCAGGAAATATGTAGAAAGCCAGTGTTTTCGTAGGGGCAAGGTCTTGGTGCGAGTCTCCTTGAACGATGTCATCACATCTGTGACCGTGCGTGCGTGCGCGGATATGAGCTACCGATACATTCTGGACCATCCACACTCAGTTCGATCGAAAAATCACACACCCATATTTACTTACCGATGGCTCTGATTTAAGCAGTTCAATTAGGTGAACAAAATCGGCATAACTGTGACTTTGCCGGTACGGATCCCATGCAGTTAACATGATTTTACAACACACTTGTGCCAGTCGTCTTTAATCAGTGTTAAGTGCAGACGCGCGCGCTTTTTTTTATAAGTACGACGAATGTTCATTGTTGAACACTACCTGGAACCTGATTCTTATGTAACTTGCAGGAATGAGTTCGGTGTTGTATTTGCTGTGGCTCCGGTGCCAAACAAGCCGCCAGTATGTCGTCTCGTGCACCGTTTGCGTGACGCAGGAAGCGTGTAGGACACAACGCTCTGAGCGACCTTCGGTGTTAAGTGGCAGCAATGTGGACGAAACCCGTCAAACTTCGTTACGCTGTCCAAGAAAGTCAATGAAAAAAGTTCTGTCATTAGAGTAGATTCTTCAGCGGAAGTGTACAGAAGGCTGCATTGATTTTAACACTTCATCCTCCTTATGGCATGCATGGTAAAGGTGAAGGTAAAGTTGCCTCCGTTCACACCATGACGGCGTACAGGGGGAGTATATGCATGGCTACACTCATTCTTAACCTCTGTACTAGATGGAGGTGAGTGGCTAACTTCACACCCCCACTGCTGGCGGGTAGGGGGGGGGGAGGACTGGGTGGACCTCCCCACAGCCGGTCTGGATTTCAGAAAACAGAAAAATACATTTCCCCTGCTCCGAATCGAACCCCGGATCGTCTGGCACGTAGCCTAATCCTAGTTCTGATTACCCTGTCCATGTGATACACAAACGCAAAGGTCTTGGTAGGGAAAGTGAACTTGCATAATGCTAATGGTTTACACACTTTATCCGAAGAGTACAGACATTTTAGACAAAGTTTTCTTGTGAAGTGTGGTTTCACCTCAGTGGGTCATTGATAACCAAAACAACAGAATACGGAGTGCCGTAATTACCATACTATACGTGAAAGACCGTTATATTCTGTAAAAGTCGCAGCTTGATGTGATGTTTTATCGACGGAGAATAACCTATCTCATTTTGTTCAGAAAAACGGTTAAGAGCAGCACTTTACCAAAAACTCATAGTGAATTGGACTTCCTTGTTGGGAGCTGACGAACAAGAATGGTTGTTGCAGTATGTAGCCACGGTGCATCCAGCAGATCCTACAGTGCAGATGTGACGCGAATTCTTCAGTAATCGTGTTATCTGTCGAAACTTGGTCAGGATCGATATCCGGATCCAGTACCACCGGATTTATATCTTTGGGGAGTTGCGGGGAAAAAATGTGTTCCTGAACGGCACGCACGCATTAGAATCGAAACTTCATAGTCAGCAGTGCATATGGAATGAATGAACTATGAATTAAAAGTATATATAGAGATCAAGACCGCCCATTGTGTCGATATGTGTGTCTGTTGGTTGTTACAATTGTAAGTAGGTATGAATATGATCAGAATATGACTTGGTTTTGTGGTTAGGGACAGTAGTCGCCACAAACCCGTGCGTCCGTTGAAGTAAAAAATCCAAAGGATCGGAAGGGTGGGGCGGGTAGCAGATAAGAAGGCATATATACTCGCCAACTTACACGCACTATTTGCGATGGTTAATGCAGCCTTAAGCTTCCATTCTGAGTTCTTTGTCAATTATTTTTTTACTCACATAGTATATATGAGTTCGTTTCCTCGTTCGCAGTCCCCAGACACGCGACCTGCGGGCCGCATAAAAAAAAATGTTTTCTTAGTAGATTGTGTGTTCAACAATATACTTTGTAGGTGTTGAAATGTTGTGTGAACATCGTGTCATTGAGGCTGTCACGCAACTGGACCCTTTATTTAGCGATGCTAATTCAACTGTAGAGTTTACGGATATAACGTAAGACGCTTTGGATGGGGACACCCTGTCTATTTTAAGTCATATTCCAACATTGTCTCGGAAGTGACTGCGAGAAAGCAAACCACAAGAAGTCGTTCGGCAGATCAGGTAACTTGGCAGAGATTTAAACGGAGTACCTCCACAACCGTTACCGCTTACCATCCTGCTGAACCACACGTTTCGTGTCAGTCGTTTAACGGTACGTTTAAATCTTATGCGAATTTTTTAGTTGTGAGGAACACTGTTTTGAAGGTGGTTCCTGCAATTATGTTCGTGTTTTGTAAGGGTATCTTCTGTAGAATATCAACGCTTGCTGATTCTATAATGTTCTGGGAGAAATTTGTTTTACCTCAGAATGCTGTATGAAAACACCTGTACTTTCAGGATAGATAACTGAACAGTGGTTAAAGTAGTCCTTCGAAATTCATTCAAATATATATATGTAGTTGTGATTATGTCAGATTGTTTCTCAGAGTGAAGAATTCTTTATAGTTCGTGTGTGTTTACGTTCGTTTGCCCATGACGTACAGGGTATCCTTGATGGGTCGTTCTGTATAATTTTTCCTGCAAAAACGTACGAAAAATCCGTTGCGTAAGTCTCCCCTGTACGTGAAAACTGCTATCTGCTGGGCTGTTACACAGCGAGTAGTGGTAATTCCTTACCCATATCTCGGGACAACCTATGGGTCCCATCTTCAAGGGTCAAGAAACCCAGACGTAAACATGAACATTTTCTGCACTGAACGTCGTCGTCGTCTCCGTGTTTAGTGTTGAAGACTCCCAGGTTGTTGCGTCGTGCCTGCAGAATCGTAGCGCCTTCTGTTCTTCGCCCCCATTCTGCCGTATCTCACGTAGTACTCGGCTCTTGTATGATATTCATGAGGCTGAATTCTCACAGCTATGTAGTTTTGACGTCATACTTCTCTGGCACTTAACTCCGACTTGACATACACGGAAGAATTTGTGTATTGATGTCTGGTGCTCATCGAACGGTCACAATTGGTGATATAAAAGACAATGAGGAAGGAATACCATCCACTTGATAAGCCTCGAAAACGGAAGTATGTTAATCTACAGCATTGTTAATGTAGTCAAGTTGTGGGCCAAGATAATGTTGAAAGTATATACCTTTACGATCTCGAACAGGATCACTGCTAGCCCGGTTTTGTCGTAAGGCTTGTCTGGTTTTATGTACCAACATCGTTTATTTTGGTTACAAATGGGGGGGGGGGGACACGGACTGGACTGATCTGGCTTAGGATGGGGAGGGGTGGAGGGCTTTTGTAAAGGCGGTGATGAAACTTCGGGTTCCGTAAAATGCAGGCAATTTCTTGACTAGCTGAGATCCGGCCAGCTTCTCAAGAATGACTTTGCTGCATGGAATTACGTAAGTGTGGATTATGGATGGGGAAAGGGGGAAGAAACAGTGGCTTCTGCACCAAGATGTTTAATATTTCTGGTGGTTTGGCTCTAATGGCATCTAGTTTACCACCGCGTCGCGTCCCTGTATCATACATTGTTGTTGCTGTTGTTATTGTTATATTTAAATGTAAATTTGGGAGTCCGGGATAGCTCAGACGGTATAGCGACTCGCTGCAGGCTGGACGATGCGGGGATGGAATCCCGGTGGGGGGCGAGATTTTCCGCACCTGTTCACCGGCCTGGGGCCTACCCAGCCTCTTATACAATGGATACCGGGTCTGTTTCCCTGGGGGTAAATTGGCCGGGGCGTGGCGTTACACACCCTACATTGCATATATGCAGTCAGCTCCTACCACACAGTGAACACACTCCGGTTGTAAAAACCAATCAGTACTTAGTAGGGCAGTAATCGCAGTTTGTTCTGGAAACCGTACAAAGTGCATAAACGCACATTGTGAGCAGAATGTAGAATTTTTGAACGTTCAACTTGGTGGTACGTAAACAGTAGGCTTAAAAATGGTTAACCCCTCCGGTGAAATAGCTTCCGGTACCCGTTGAATATGAAGCTGAGTAGGTCTCAGCCGGTCTGGATGTTTTGGGGAAAATAAATTATCTTGTCGGGAATCGAAACCCGACCCTTCGGGTGTTTAACCCCTAGCGTAGTCACTGTACTAACTGATTTATTCTGGCTATCATTAGCTTCCTATATTATTTGTAAACAAGTTACGTATTTTTATATTAAAGGGTAGTCAACGTCGGCTGTAGCGATCGTTAACGGCGATTGCAGTACCCCTTATCCCGTTACCGTAACTGCGGTGGTGCTTAGAAACGCATCCGTCGAGTTGACAAGGCAGTACTGGTAACTGAAAGTGATATTTGCTCTATTCCGTGGTTGTTTCCAGGAGACATGCCAATAGGACCGTTGTTTATGGTCGATTTTCAGCGGAAGATGATGGGTGAAAAAAAAAGTCGAATGTTATCAGAACGTTTTGCTGTGTTGCACGCAACATATTTCCGTAAGAACAGCTTGATCAAGAGGCCATTACTGACGTGCTTCAACCGTTTGTATTTCAAATTTTTGCGTAAATAATACACAGCAAGGCAGGCAATGTGAGTACAACGCAACACTGAGGCGCGTTCGTGTAACCATTGTTGCAGTGGAAAAACAGTAGGTATTTCATATTCTGAGAGTGTGCTCGTAGCCTTAGATATCCAGCATGCGCTGCGCATGCACCGTATTGTAAGCTATGGCCTGCCCGGCTCTACAAAAGTTTTCTACGTGTCTCATAAACGGCACGATTTTCGAAAAAAAGTTGCCGAACATAAAATGCGTGTTTCCATTTTCTCTACAACTTTGTCTGAAACATTTTTCACTCTCAGAAGAACTGATCGAGATATGATTATAAATATAGGCTTACATTGTTCTTCATGTAAAGTACCCGTTATTCTTGTCAGATTTTAATGACACTTGAATTTTGTGGACAGATTTTCGAAAAATTTACATGTATCAAATTTTATGAAAATCCGTCCAGTGAGAGCCGAATTGTTCCATGCGTACAGACAGACATGACGAAGCTAATAGTCGCTTTTCCCAATTTTGCCAACGCGCCTAAAAACATCAACTCTTACCTCACAGAAAATACTGTTTTCCTTATTACAAATATGTACTTTTAATGCAGTTTAGGGAGGTAACCCCTCTATCTTCCGACAGTCGTAAGGTGCACGTAACTGCGCTGTGTGGGCTGAATGAAGGGTTTGGATTGTTAAAGCGGGTGATACATACAGTAGCCCCTGTTCCTAAAGTGCTACAGTTGGATCGCCGTATCCGCGGTTGGCCACGGCCCGAAAAAAAAATTGAAAAATTGAAGAAATAAACGGATCATAAGTTTAAAACCGCTCGCCAAGCGACAACGGACCGTAACATGGTGAAATCCAGCAGCCCAAACGCGCCCAGTACTTGACTCATCTTCCTGTGTCCACGTACCCACGCTTCCCTGCAAGCTTGCCACCATTCTGCTTCTAGCGTTCTCGCTGTTCGAACTAGTTGCCGCGTTATCGCAGTGTTTATGTTCCGAAAGCAAGAGGAAGAATGGAGAAGTCGGTGAATACCCACAATAAACTAAAATATTTTCAGCAAATGTTTTTATTGCAAGTTATGTACAGGTACGTACGTATGATTTTCACTGTAAAATGTGTAGCAGTAACACTTTTTATTTATTGCTTGTGCAGCGCTTTGACGGAAAAGCATGATTTTTATTGTTCTGTCATCCCTTGAAACTGTACATGATACTGTACAGTACAGGTACTGTATTTTTTTATAGCTCAATCGTCTCTTGAGTATTATGCTAGAACGCCAGAATTCCTTACTTTCATACGTACGACAGAGAGAGAGAGAGAGAGAGAGAGTACACTGCAAATGTACAATGTATTGTACAGTACACTTTATTATTACTTTATTTAATGTTGATAATGTCTTAACTATGCATAATTTATCAATTGAACTTTACCTATTTATGCATGTTACACGAATATCACGTTGTATGACGTTATGTATATAGCGTTCGGTATTATCCGCGGTTTTCTGTAACCGCAGTAGGTCTTGGAACGTATACGGCGGTCCACCTCTACTTTATTTCAGACTGCTGCCGAATGTGTTCATTGTGCCGTCGCCGATAGCTGATACGGGGTGGTCCTGCCGATGTGTCGATTAGCGTTGGGCTGATAACTTGTGGACTGAGTGTAAAGGCCACTTTCTCCTCAAATGTGACGCGTTTGCTACTAATGCCTCAGAAGGACATGCTGCCTCTAATCTTCAGGAGAAGTGAGTCTTGTCATCTCGTATGAACATAAAGGACATCGGTTTCCTTGCAGTGTTAGTACAGTTTTCTCTTCTGCCCTGAAAATGTGGGACCAAGTTCCTTCGAAACTTCGTTACCTGTCTACCAATGTATAGGTCATTGCATTCCAGAAGGATTTGAAATTGAGACCGCTGTGAGAACTTTAATCTCACGTCGCTCGAGGGTGTTAAGAGACCAGGGTACTGAGGAGAAAATTTGGACCAAGGAGAGGGAAGTAAGAGCAGAAGTTGCGTGATCGCGACCAGCCGTTACTAGGATAATCATTTAACGTGAATGAAATGGACGGTACAGGTGGGGCGCGTGTGGAATTAGTTGTGTTGACAGCTTATAAAATCACCAGCAAATATTTGTAAAGCTTGTGTGTGTGTGTGTGGGGGGGGGGGTGCAAACTGCAGCACTGTGCAACGCTCAGCAGTCAAATTTCATTTCGTTTCCATATTTGTGTTTTTGACACTGTTCTAGGAACACCACTGGGGTTAGGATGGTTACGTTGTTGTAACGTATATTCTCTGGTATGAGCAAGGCATTCGTGTGTTCGAAATTAAGAGAAGTCTGAGAGGACAGGTGGCCCGAAATTTCACCCAGGGTATTTTGAAAGCAAGAAAGCAAGTCGCAGTTACACTCTTACACATGTATGTTGGTTTTCGGGGTTGATGGCCAGTGTGGCGGTGAACAAAGGGCAGTGATAAACGCTTCTGGAGTTACTAATAACGAAATGTAGGTCCGCATGTTGCATGTCATGTAGCTTGTATTGTGGAGCGTTACTGCATGCGTGCGTGCGTCAGAGGCCGATAATTATTTGATGCAAAGGAAGAAAGTGTAGGGAGAAGCTTTATGTCTTCTGGAATATGACACCGTGACGCCTGGTAAATAGTTACAAAGGTTTTAGAGGATGGAGGCTGCAAGCTTGTCTGAAACGTCGGCAATTACCAGTCAACACGGCGTAATATGCCAGGAGACTTGAATGTTCATTAGGAGCTGGTGTGAGAACCAAGGATGTCGCAAATTGTAGGGTTTTTCATAACATTACGTAACTGGGATTTAATTATAACAGTAATTTCTGGCAGAGTAAATGCCATTTTACGTTCTCACAGCGGTAACTATTAGTCATTCTCGGTGCAGTCTCAGGATGTGACACCGTGTACTGTGGTATGTGAGGCATATCAGACGACGGTAATCCGTAACACAATCTTGGGGGACATTAGGAGGAAAAGTAGTTTGGTAACTTGAAGGTGGGGGAGGAACTTGTTGATACATGATAATCGAAATTTATCGGGTTTTATTGAGAGCAGTTGGTGGTGGTATCCAGTTATGTTCAAGAGGATGGCCCTTCTTGCTTCGTATTTGGGAGTCCTGGTTAAAACTTTGGCACGGAGACCGCTAATTCTGACAGGTTTTCCGTAGTTTTCCTGAGTCCCTCGAAGCAAATACTGGAATATCTCAGATAAGTCCACAACCGCTTTGTTTTATCTCCTTTACACTTCACTTATTAATCCTTGTATCCTTGGACGCCGTATGGCGAGACATGCTGATAGCACTTGTGAGTAAACCATAAATCAATATGAATACGATTGCCTTCAGGGCTGTTACACCTTTAAAGACTAGTACCACGTTACCAAATTTCCCGTGGAATTTGTTGCCTCTATCTTTATCTTGAGAGTGGAAATATGTTGTTCATTAGTTACACCACTACACCGCTTCACGCTCTGGAAGACGGTATTCTTAATAATCGCGGCCAGCAGATCGTCGGGTCTGTTTTCAGTAAATAAAGAAATAAATTTAAAATTACTTGTTGGGTGGCAATTTATACTCGGCGCGCCACGAAAGGCGCTCACTACAGGTTGTTTAACTAGGTTACTTCATTCTTTATCTCTTTCTTGGTTATGTACGAGCATTTTATGATATTTATCAGTGAAAGTAGGAGAGGAGTGTTAATTTAATCTAATAATTCTCCCTGCCATCTTCGTAGTTAAGTTCTTATTTATTCATTTGATCATAGTGACAGGTAAACTCTGCGTGCTGTCGCTTTCTGGTGAGGTAGGAGTATCAAGGGGCGTAAGTAGCGTAGAGTTACGCAACTCGTGGCCACCGCAACATCGCTGCAAGATTATTGGTGTCGTGCGGCGTCGACTGAGCGCAGTGTGCTGGCAAGTGTTGTGGCCGCTGGTCGTGTTACTAGAGGCTAAGGCTCGGGCAGTGTCCCACGTGGCCGTACGGGTGGAAGAATGTTATAGATGCGAAGAGGCGTCGCTTCTAGTAACCTGCATCCTTAAACAGCCCGACGACACTGGTGATCCTTTCCCCTTCTCTTGATGTTTGTGTCGTGGAAGATAATTTACCGAAAAAATATTTCGTTCATCTTACAGACGTCATGACCCTTTGATAATCGATAAGAATCGCCCGGTCTGGCGTCTGTGACAGTTTTGGGAGAGATCCAGTGTGCTTCTAAGCCTCCAGCAGTGCAGTGTGTGTGTTGTGTGTCCCACGCAGTTAGTTCGGTTAAACGTATGGTGTTTCGGAAGTAATTTCAAATAAACCGTAGGGGTGTGCGGCTTTGAAATGAACTAAATTTGCTGAGATCAACGGAGGTCGGCAGCTTTGAGATCGCTGGAGTGCTTTTAAGGGATGCGAGGATCCGTGCTATCGATCTACGTAACGAAATGCCGGTATACAACATTATAGCTCGTCGATGTAAGGTAAGAAGCAGATACTGCGGTGTATTCCTGCGTTATTGTGTATTGTGAGGTATAAAATGGGGAAAAAAGTGTGTGGTCAAGTTTCAGCACGCGGTGACACCTTACGCTACAGTTTACGGCACACAAACCTGCAAGGGGTACGTTCCTACGTCCCGAAATTTGAGATACTTGGTTTCGGTCAGTGTCTGGTTTGATTGGGTTTGGTTTTATTAGGTTTGTTTAGTTTCGACTAGGTTAGATTAATATTTGTTTTAGTTCTGATTATTTGAGGTCGGTGCTCTAATGTAGTTTCTATTACATTACGTTAGAAGTCAGTTTAGTTTCGATCACGTTAGTGTGTTTTTTAGTCATACGTGCGTTAAGTTAGTTTCATTCTGAGTACGTGAGATTAATGTTTCATTTTAGTTTCGATTACGTGATGTCCTGCTGTTATTAGGCTGGTGTTGTACTTAGTTCTGATTACGTTTGTTCATTGTTTCGGTTTCGCTTTGATTACGTTAATTTGGTGGAGAGTATTTTGTGTTGTGTTAGGTTAGTGTTTTTGTAAGTCTTTTTAGTTGGAATTTGATTTCATTATTTTTGTGTTTTACGAAGAGTTAGTTTGGTTGATTTTTTGTCCGATTTGATTTCCTCCTCTTCTTCTTCTTCTTCTTTCCCCCCCCCCCCCCTTCCACAACCCCACCTTTTTTTTCTTTCCCCCTTTTCTAAATTTATTCCCCTTTTT
>Ga0123352_10007483_pt1 | contig 16855 bp, 22 predicted proteins | sample TergutLab28metaG_FD_89700 | JGI IMG/M metagenome (GOLD analysis project Ga0123352, IMG submission 89700) | Labiotermes labralis P1 segment gut microbial communities from Petit-Saut dam, French Guiana - Lab288 P1 | ecosystem: Host-associated > Arthropoda: Insects > Digestive system > Gut ... | reverse complement strand
TCGTCATAACAATTTCCTCCTAAAATAAAGTATGTATTTTTTGTAGTGACGCAAACGTCCTTACAATATTTATGTAACTTACATTTCCATCTTATCACAATCCTCTAAAAAAGTAATGTGGCGAATTTTACACATTTTGATAAATTTTTATCTTGTGTAAGATTCGCCACTTGTTTTAATTTTATGATTGCTTTATAAACGTTATACTAATACAGGTTTAGGATGAGTACATATGTACGAAATGTTATTTGTATCGTTGTTATTGGCTGTTTTGCTAATTTTCGCTACTGGCTTAACCGTTTTTGCAGAAACATCAAGTCGTGCGGATTGTTTTGACGGTAATTGCGGATACATCACACCTTTAAGTGAAATTATCCCTCCAAAGGACATCAAACTCTACAGGTAAGTTTGATGTTTAATTTTTTAGTGAAAAACTACATCCAATCCTTTCTCTTGGGCGTAGTTTTTTATGTTGTCTAAAACATCAGTCCTTTTGTACATTTCATTACTATAATACGCCTGCCTTAAAAGCACAATGCAATTTTCATTATCGCCAAATTCACAAAGACAATACGCTTTGATTAATACTATCGATGGCAATAATCGTGTAATGTTTATGTTTAGACAGCATTCAATGCCCTCATCGCACGCTTCAATCGCTTCTTCATAATTACCAAATCTATACAAACTTTTAGCTAAATTATATGCAACAGAGGGGTAACAATCTCCTTTTGAGAGTTTATCTATAAATCTGCTATCAAAATTTAATTTTAGTGATTTTAGAAGTTTTATAGCTTCATCCAGTCTGTTCTCTTTTTCATATAATGCCGCCAGTTTTGTTATTATGCCTATATCCTCTTTAGTGAGTAAATATCCCTCTATATCCTTTTCTTCATAGTAAGGTATGCTAATTTTAATTGCTTCTATTAAAACCTCTCTAATCTCTGAGGGTTCTTTATTTTTCATCGTTTTAACACTTGCCTTGCGTGATAACAAGCACTGTTTGAAAAGTTTGTTATCAGTAAATTTATTATCATTTTCCAAACATTGAATGATAATCTCGCTTTCTTCCACCTTCTTATTTTTTAATAAGCCATCAAGTTTATCAATCATTTCTTGATACTCAACTTCTTCCTTGCTCATAAAAATTGGTACAGATGAATATGGGTCGTAACCCAATTTCTCAAACAACCTTTCTAAAACTTGTTTTTTGGGCATATGTTTGCCATTTTCAATTCTTGACAAATGCCCTCTTTCAATAAATTCATCGGATAGCTCCATCTGAGTTAGTCTTTGTTGTTTGCGTATTTTAGCAATCACTTCACTTACTGAATATTGAGCCATCGTATCACTCCTTCTCAAAAACGCTTTTGCAGTATTAAATTTATATCATTAATTTTATACAAATTCACATAATATTTTAGTTTTTATTTCTACTAAACACCCTACTCCAAAACCCTTTATTTTCACAAGCTGTATTATTTTCATTTGCTTTTTCTTCGTCGCTTTGCAGAAATGCAGGATTATTCCGTGTCTGTTCGCTTCCTAGTAAAATTTGATTGTTACGGTTTAGTTCTGCCAGTTCAGATGCAAGGTCAGCAAGTTTGTTTGCTTGTTCTCTGCTGTGGGTGCGTTCGTTTGTAAGTTCTTCTTGAAGTGTTTGTATTAAATTATTTTTGGCTTCTAGTTCTATTTTTAACATTTTGTATAATTCATTTTCTTCACTGGGTAAAAACTGGGTAATTTCCCGATTATTACTCGGTAAATTTACTACTGTTTTACCCATCATAATTTCCTTTATTTTCGCAGTTCCTTCGTCTGTTAAGTGGGTAATTTTACCCACTTTTACTAGGTAATTACTAGGTAATTTACCCACTTGATATTTTACTTTATCCTTACTAACCTCTATCTCATCCGCTATCTGCTTTATGGTTTTCATATGTAAGCACCTCGTATTTCCGACTACTCTATATTATATCGTGTTTTTTAAGTTCGTCAATAGGGTTGTTGTTATATTAATGTTATCTGTATAGCTGTGATATAAGGATTTTATGCGGTTAATATCTATATTTTTTTATTTTCCTCAAACCGAGTTAACCGTTTATTCTGCATTTTTCAAATGCTAGAATAACCGTTTACTTCTTTTTTGGCTTTTGGTTTTGGGGGGGTCTTTGTTTTTAATCGGCAAAGCCGACCCAGCCCCGCAGGGCAAGTTTCCAAAATTTCAGATACAACGAAGGCGAGGCGGAGCTACGTCGAGGGGTGTCGGAAATTTTGGTATAACTTGCTACGCCATTTGTAATACTGCGTTGACAAATGGTTTGTGGTTGTTGCCCCTCGCTCTCGTTTTGTTGTGGTTGGTGTTTGAATTGCTAGGTGAAAATGTAGCGTTTCTTATACATTTTATAATTTCCTAGCTTTAAAGCCTATGACTTTAAATAAAATCAAACCTTGTCACAAGTTGTGACAAAATTTATTCTAGGCTTTAATTTAATTTCACCGTACTATGATTTTTAGTACGGTATGAATACAGCTTACACGTTTATGAAATATGCACTTTTTATAGTTTAGGACAAGGTTCTAAAAACCCGATTAATTCGTTTCATTGAAGTTTGGCGAGCAGTGTATCACACACGTGTCCGTGTATGATACCGCTCGTGCCTTCAGCAAGACGAGGGGGCAAAGCCCCCTAGACCCCCGAACAACTAAACCTCAAAACCTACAACCCGATTTCAAAATCTGTCTTGAAGTTTTGCAAGGTCTTTTTTAATTTTTGGCTTTTAGTTTTTAAAACTTTTGAAGCCTAGATATATTTTTTGTCTTTAGTTTTTTGTAGGCCTTTTACAAACCCAATGCCATTTTAGATTTATAACTTCAAACCCAACAGACCCTCGGGGGTGCAAGGGGGCTTTGCCCCCTTCTCCGAAGGAGCAAGCTGGTATTGAACACGGACACGTGTGCAATCCCCTGCTTTTCACTATGAAACACCTTACAAATACTTAGGGAATTAACCGTGTGATTGTGGTAGTCTCTGATTGTTAAACTATATTTATAATAACAAATATTTTCTAAGCATTATTCGGCTGAAATAACAAAACAACCTTCTCTAAAAGTTCGGCTATCACATCATTGGGTACACTCTCTATAAATTCAAATTTTCTAGCATTGTAATCTACCGTAACAACTTGGTCAAGCAGTACCGACCCTGTTGTTTTTGTACCTTGCAACTTGATATAAAGCGGATAATTACGCTTAGTGCTACTTATTGGGGCAAATATAGCAATGTTAGCCATATCGCTTATGATTTTGTTGTTTAGACAAATATAAGGACGATAGCCTTGTTGTTCGTGTCCCTTTTTTGGATTTAAGTCTATTTTGATAATATCGCCTTGTACTGGAGTTTTACCTACCATTTTTCATTCCCCACCGCTTCTCCTAAGTTTATTAGTTCTGTCTTAAACCTACTGCCGTCATAGTCCTTGAAAAGATATTCAAGAGTTCCTTGTTTTGGTGTTGGGGTTCTTGTTAAAATAATCCTCCTATTTTCGTCTACCTCAAAAAATAGCTTGTCGTTAAGTTCCACTTGAGCCTTTCTCAAAACCTCAACAGGCATACGAATACCTTTACTGTTTCCCCATTGTGATACAACTGCCACTTCTTGCATTTTATCAGCTCCTTTTTTGCTTTTTGTATAGTTTGTATAGTATAGTATATCCTTATGTATATACATAGTCAAGCAGGAAAAGTAAGGAGATAGCAAAGAAATAAAAATGTTTCTTGGGTTTTAATAGTTTCAATATCTCATTTCATCAAGGTTTTACAAGTGCAGACTGGGTATGTATATCGTTTCTTGCCGCATTGTACTTGCTGTAATTTCTAACCTCGTTTTTTATATGTTTTAAATCTTGACATCTACCCCAACATTTAAAATCGCCATAAGAGGGTCTTACGAGCCATCTATTGCAATTTATACTACTAGGACAACCCTAACATCAAAAAACATTTTTCGTGCGTTATAGTACCCAAAAACGGTGATTAAATGGTATTGGGTTTTGACAGTGGATGAATAAGGCTAATTTTTAGGCTAACAAGCTAAGGGTAATCCCCCAAATGCGGAAAGGTTTTTGCAGGATTGTAGGGGGTTTTGTTTTTGTAAAAAGGTGTTTAAGTGATGAAAGGTGTAGAGAAATATTCAAGCAAAAGCGAAAGGTGGAAAGGGATTTGCAGTTGGGAGATGATGTTTTGTTGGTGGTTGTTTAATTAGTCGCTATTAATTTTTAATTTTAGGTGTGGTTGGTTTTAGGTTTTTCTTTTTGACTTTTCTCTTTTATTTTTTTGAGAGAGATTTTTTTGCTCTCTTTTCTCTATCTTTTAAAAAGACTTTTAAAGAGCTTTTAAATACTTTTCGGGTGGCACAAGTCCGCTGTTTATAGGGGTTACAGAATACAGTCGACAACATTCATTCGCACAGTCGACAACATTCATTCGCACAGTCGACAACATTCATTCGCACAGTCGACAACATTCATTCGCACAGTCGACAACATTCATTCGCACAGTCGACAACATAAAAAATATTTATTGATTTTTGTTGTTATATATGATACAATGTAAAAAAACTGGATAAGGATGTCGTGTTTATGGAAAAGATGACACTAAAGAAAAAATACACAATTGCAAAATCAAATAGACTGAACCAGCTTCGACCTAATGAATTGAAGTTACAAGAGCTTCGGTTCTTTAATATTTACCTAGCAAAAATCAACCCTACAGATATTAATTCAAGGCTTGTAAGGTTTTCTGTTGCTGATTTTCGTGCGGTAATGGAATTGGGCAGAGTGAAAATTGAACATTTAGAAAAAACAACCGAAAACCTTTTACGTAAGGTCGTTACCATACCTAATGAACACAACGCAGGATATTCTCAATTCCAGTTATTCAAAAGATGCAGGGTCAATCAAGACGAAAGCGGCGATTGGTTTGTAGAGTTCGACGCACACGACGATGCTTTACCGCTTATGTTTGATTTAAAAAGCCATTATTTCCGTTATGAACTATGGAATACCTTATCCCTCAAAAGCAATAACCAATTACGGATGTATGAAATTTTGAAACAGTATGAGAAATTAGGCGAAAAGATTGTTAATATAGAAGAATTGCGAGAAGTGATAGGTATCGACAAAAAAGAATACCCGAGATACAATAGCTTCAAACAAAGAGTTTTAGACCCTTGCCAAAAAGCCCTTTCTGAAAAAACCGATATAATCTTCACATATGAACCCTACGGAAGAAAGGGTGCTGGGGGTAAGGTATTGGCTTTAAAATTCACCATAACAAAAAACGAAGATTACCAAAGCCCTATAAACCTTGAAAAATACATTGATTTACATAGCATAAGACAACAACAAGACGCAATCGAAGCCGAACAACAAAATTTCAACCACACCGCCATCACACCCAACCAAACAATCCATACCATAACCCCATCACCCAACTATTCATCACGCCACCAAACCTACACCCAACCCTCAATAGATTTCAATACCAACACTTTTACCCCCAAAGCTACCAACCCATCCCCTGACACCATATCCAACACCCAACACCTAGCAAACTTTGAAACCTTCTGGCAATCCTACCCCAAAAAGTCAGCTAAAAAAACAGCCGCTGAACAATGGAACGCACTACCACGTAATGCTTCCATATTTGAAAAAATAATGCGAGGATTAGAAACAGCTAAACAAAGTCAAGATTGGTTAAATGATAATGGCAGATACATACTAACCCCTACACGTTGGCTAAAAGAGGAACGCTGGGAAGATAATTATGGTGAGTATACCTATGGGACTAACGCTAACAGTACCAGTATCATCAAAACCAAAACCACAGCACAAACAACACGACAACAACCCCAGCAAAGACGCTTTCAGAATTACAAAGGACGTGAATACGACCACGAGAACTTGGCAAGGTTAGAGCGGGAACGTATAGACAGAATGTTGCAGGAGAAGAAGGAAAAACGGAGTAATTAAAGCGATATAATAATAATCATCATTACTATTTACAGATACCATTTTTTATTGTTCAGATTAACCAGCCACAATCTGCACAAGTAATGTTTGTGCTTCTGCACCAATGCTTGCGAAGGGGAAACCCTCTCGACCCCCTAATCAAAATTCAACCCCACCCAAGGCTTCGCCTGCTACATAATGACCTCTAAAAACAAAACTTCAAACTCAAATCCACCACAAAAACAAAAAACAACACAATCAAAATTTACAATTGACAATAAACACAATTATGTATATAATAATATCAAATGCTATTACACAATATACAATAATACCAAATAATATTAAAAACTAGGAGGGTCAACTATGGCGCAGATTAATATAAGAATTGACAGCGAACTAAAAGAAAAGGCTGAGGTGTTTCTTGATGAATTGGGCTTTACTTTCTCCAGTGCTTTTAATGTTTTTATCAGACAAGCAATTAGAGAAAGACGAATACCTTTTGACATCGATTTAAGAAGTGCGTACCCATCTGGCGACTACCAATTAACAAAAGCAGAATTATTATTAAGAGCTGGCGAAATGGAAAGGGGTTCAAATATAATAATAAATGAATTAATCGAGGTAGAGGATGATGATTAAGTCGTGGCACGAAAGGGCTTGGGAAGAATATATATTTTGGCAAGGTCAAGATAAAAAAACCTTGAAGAAAATCAATAGTATCATAAAAGATATTGAAAGAAACGGCTATAAGTGCATAGGCAAACCCGAACCCTTAAAACATAATTTAAGTGGATGGTGGAGTGCTATGATAGACGATAAGAATAGATTGGTATTCAAAATATCGGGTGCAGAGAACATTAAAACAATAGATATATTGTCTTGCAAGGGTCATTATGATGATAAATAATAAAAAGCACCTGAGAAGGTGCTTTTTGGTGGTTATCTGATATTATGTCTAGGTGGTGTTTTGGTTGTTATTCATAGCTCCTTCATCATTTCGTCAACATCTGCATAGGATTTGCTATTTAATGGGTTCTTTTTCATTTCACTGACTTCTTCGATAGCGGATATTGTTTCTGCGTTGGGTGTGGGTTCTTCGTTTTTCTGCTTCATCCATTCTTCATCACCAACAGGGTTTCCCCAGTCCATTTCTGTTTCGTTTGGGTCTACGGCGGGGTATCCAGCAATCATTTCGTGTATAGATGTCTTTGGTTGGATTTTACGAAATTCCCAATTGTCGTAAATATTTTCATTCGTTTGCGCTTCTTGTGTAAAATCCATTTTTACAATGTCGTCTTGTTTTGGTCTATAACTCGACAATTAAAACACCTCTCTTCCTACAGGTTCACCGGTATCACATTCTTCGGTTTTATAATCTCCGCTATAGTCTTTTAGCCTTTCTTTTAAAGGCACACTCTTGTGTTTTTTAGCTCGTGGCTTAAACGGGATTGTTCCCTCTAAAATATACTGCCTAAAAAACATTTTTATTACTTTGCTAATATTCATCCCCATATTTCACCTAACTCCAGTCGATATCATTATGACTAATGGTTTCGCCGTTTGTGCATTCTTGTTTGGCGAGGCCGATATAATATAAATCAATAACCTCTCGCACAGATTTCAATACATCTTCTGACGAAAGCCTAACATCGGTGCTTCGTGCTTCTTTTTCCGCTTCCTGTATTTTCAAGTAAATTTCACTTTCAAACAAATCCATATCACAAACACTCATATTCACACCCACAACTCCTCGCTCCCAACTCTCAACGGTCTTTTGCGACACACCTATACAATCAGCAAAAATTTTGTTAGCATTAGAATAACCCTATTATATAGGGTTATTCATTGATGATACCACCCACAATAATAATTGTCAATAACACCTTGCATTTCATAAAAAAATAGAGTATAATATCATTGATATATAGATATTATAATATTCATATATCATTTAAATCAAGTAAATAACAGAGCTAAAAGATACGCAAAACAAACAACAAAACTAGAGGTGAGTATATGACAAAAACAATGAAAGTCAATCGCTGGGGTGATGCTCTTGGTATTAGATTACCAAGTGAGTTTGTAAAAGCAATAGGGCTTCAAGAAAAGAATCAAGTTGAAATGATGATACGTGATAGTGAAATCATCATAAGAAAAACACCCGAATTGTTATCGCTTGAGGATTTAATAGACAACTGTTCAGAATGGGATGGTAGTCCACCAGATAAATACGAATGGGGAGAGCCTTGCGGGAGGGAGTTACTATGAACCAAAAGATAAAACAAGGTGATATTATAAAAACAAACTTTAACCCACAAACAGGACACGAACAAGCGGGTTATAGACCTGCACTTGTTGTAAGTTGCAAAACATTTAATAATACCACACAAATGCCCATTGTATGTCCTATCACAAACACCAAAAGAGCTTTTCCGTTTCACATTACACTTGATGAGAGAACAATCACCACAGGAGTTATTCAATGTGAACAGGTAAAAACTCTTGACATAGACAAAAGAGGTTATGTTTTTGTTGAGGAATTGCCATCAGATTTATTAAAACAAATTTTAAATATCTTGCAGAGGAGTTTTGGGTTTGATGAGTGACATCATCTGCGCAAGGTTTCGCTTTTCCGTGCCTACACTCTAATATACTCCCTGTACGGAAATCACAAAACCTCATAACCCACCCTACGGACTAGGCGAAAATACCGACGAACCCGGTTCAACAGAAACCACTATTACTAATGTAGTCGATGGGTTTATATGAATTGTTAGCTGTATCGACGCAGGGTTCTTTCTTGTGCCTGAAACAAACGATGTTTCAAATGGTATATTGTTAGCCATAAGATTATTTGTCAAAAAGTTAAATTCAAGCATAGTAAGTTGCTCATTGCTCATTATTTTCTTAAATAGAACCCCAGAAATCACAGATGTAAGCTGAATATCGAACACAAAAACCCCCTCCCACAGTTCTAAGTATTGTATTATATGATACGGCTTGGGATTTGCCAAGCCAAAAAGAAAGATATGTATGACAATCAGAAATTACAGCCATTATAAAATAAAATATTGACAATATATATCTAATAACATAAAACCATAGTGGAAATATAGCTTGACATCAAAGACTATATCTATAGAATAATAAACAAAAAGCACCTGTACAGGTGCTTGATTTTGCTTATTGACCTACCAACGTCCCCTTAACAGCCTCCCGACACTCCTCACATAAAAAAGTCTTATGTACCTTCTCTACATTCGTATCATCATCACAAGCTAAACACTTAGGGCTATGTCTTACTAGAATAATATTACCCTTATCCATAATAATTTCAAACTGGTCATTAGGATATATACCTAGATACTCTCTTACTGTCTTAGGTAGTACAATACGACCTAGCTCATCTACAGACCTAATGTTTTGGGTTGATGGTTCTATTGTTACTCTTGGTTCTCTTGTTGGTTTTGCGATTATTAAGCTCATTTTGTTTCCTCCTCGGTTTGGTTGATACATCTGTCTGTGTATCAATGATTTTTATTGCACCTCGCTGATGGGTGGTGATGGTGATGCATTGATGTATCAGCTGGTGCTTGTACATATAATCTAACATTAGCGGAATATTTTGTAAAATACACTTTATACCAAATTTCTTTTTATATTCTTCTCCCATATTTCGACAAACCGACAAACAAAAAACAACCCTACAAGTTTTTGATTGTAGGGTTGTTTTGGGGTTGGGGTGTTGCTATTCTGTTATTTCAGGAAGCACAATAATCGGTGCTGATGTTGGTTTTAATTCGATTGGGGGTGTGCCATTGCTAGGTGGTCCCCCAAAAATAATAGTTGTGCTTATTGTGATTAAAGCAATTAACGTCAAAGCCGTTGTTAGTAATCTTTTTTTCATAAGCATACCGTCCTTTATTCGTCTATTTCAGGAAGCACAATAATCGGTGCTGATGTTGGTTTTAATTCGATTGGGGGTGTGCCATTGCCGGTTGGACCTCCCAAAATAATTGTTACGCTTGTTATGATTAGCACAACCAAAGTAAAAAGTGACATCAATAATCTTTTTTTCATAGATTTATCCCGTCCTTTCTTAAAATTTCATACATTGCCTTGCTTATGCTTATGATTTTCTTTTGCGTCCCTGACTTTTCTTCGTGCCGTAAAATAAGTGTATAGCAGTCAAGGGCTTCAAATCTAATGCTATTTTTTAAAAAGGACGGAATGGCGGTATTTTCTAGGTATCTAACGGCGTTTATATTGTAATTGCTGTTGTTTCTGTGTAGGTGCATAATGTGTTTTAATGCTTCTAAAAATATTGGATATTCATCAATTGTTTTCAGTTCGGGTATTGATTTTTTTAATTCTTTTTCGATTTCGTTAAATTTTCTAAGCCCTATAATGCAACGAATTTTCATATAATTAGCTAGATTAAGGTATTCTGCGTATTGTGTATTCCCGATAAAATTACTTTTTGCTTGGTTAAAATATTCGACAGCTCTTTCCCAATCCTCCAAATACCTACGCACAACACCCAAGTGATACAAGGACAATCCAATATAAAGTTTGCTATCAATACTTGTTGCCCTTACTAGGCAATCATTTAATATTTTTTCTGCTTCGGTATATAGTCCAATCTTATAACAGTTAGTGGCTCTCATTATGTCTATACCCAAGCTACGGGTTGTCATCTTGTCCTCAAAGCTCGTCTTTGGTATTTCACTCAAAAACAATATTGAATGGCTTGTAAGTTCCATTCTGTTATAACAAACAGCGATATTATAATAAATCTTCTCTCTACCATCAGGCAAAACACCATTATAACCCTGTGCCACATCAAGTGCTTGATGATAAAATCTTAAAGCAGTTTCAAAATCAAAAAGCGTTGCATTAAGCGCACCCATATGAAAGTTATAATAATATCTATGTTCTTCGGTCATTGCATCAAGAACAACTTCAAGGCTTTGTAATATCTTCTTTGCTGTATCAGTATCGCCTTCGGCTACTGATAGCAATGCTTCAAACAAACGGTAAAGAGTAAACAATTCAAAATCACAGGCTTCAAGATTGGTAATCTTATATAGCTCTTTTTGTGTTTCTTTCGCCTTATGTATGTCTTTACTTCTTATTTCATCAAGCCATACATACAAACGCCCTTTAAACGCTTCACATTCAAACACTGTTAAAGGCATACCCTCTATATCAAAATGTTCTTTAAGGCTTTTTAATTCATTTTCTGTATATTCAACTTCTCCTCTTTCAATACGTGATATTCTTCTTTGGGTTGTTAGAAGCATAGCGGCAATTCCATCTTGGTTGATTTCTTTGCTTTTTCTTAATAGTCTGATTTTTTGCTCTATAGATAATGTACTGACGTTTCCTGTGCTTCCAACGCTCTTTTGTTGCATACAAACTCACCCCCGAATTATGTACTGTATATGATAGTACACCAAACGACAACAAAAGTCAAGTATTTTTATTTATTGGGTTTGATTTTGTATATTTTTGGTGGGATTGGGGTGGTTGTGGGGGGTAGAGTTTGTGTTAAGTCAATCTTGAATTTGGCGAATATAGTCATTACAAAACAATAGAAAAATCACATATAGAGATTAATTGTTGACTGTGTGTAACTAAAATAATTATTTTGCCATCTCTAATTTCATACAAAATATCACACAACACTTGTAAACTAGCTTTATCTAACGCAGAATTAGGTTCATCCATAATAAGAACATTAGCGTTTTTGGTTAGAGCAATTGCGGTGGCAATACGTTGTTTTTCACCGCCTGATGGGTTGTCAAGCGATATTAATTCGCTTATAGATAGTCGCTTTAGCCAATAATTAAGATGGTTATGTGTTTGTTGATGCGATTGGATTTTGGTTGTATTTTCTTCTATTGTGTCGAAGTATAGATTTGGTTCTTGTTCTACAACGGCGATATGGTGGTTGCGTAGATGGTATGCATCTAAGTCCTTTAGACTTGTACCATTATACAATATGTCGCCTGTGTAATCCTGTTGTAATCCTGTTATGATGTCTAGCAATGTACTTTTGCCCGAGCCGTTTTCGCCGATGATGGCATATATATTACCCTTATTAAATTCTGTATTTAGGTTTTGGATTATTGATTTTTCACCGTAGTTAAAATTAAGGTTGCGTATGTCTATATTTTTTATTTCTTCAAGCTGAATTGTGCCATTTTGTTCTTGTTCTTCGGCGTAAATTTCTTGTATGCGGTCATAGGCAACAAGCGAATTGCGATAGCTCCTACCGAAGCCAAGAAACACGCTAAGGCTAGAAATAACCATAAGGCTATACGAATTTATCATTGTAAATTGCCCTATTGTCATATCGCCATACATTATTTGATAACCCGAATATATAAAGATTATCATATTTGCCATATAGCGCACTATGGTGTCGGCGTTGTTGAATATATAGCCAAGTTTTGCATTTTGCATTGTTGTTTTGAATAGAGAACCAAATTCGATTTGTAGTTCATCACCCATCCGCTCGTTCCAAGCGTTTTGTTTTATTAGTTTTACATTGGATAGCTGTTTGTTTTTGTGTGAGAAAAAAGCGTTTGACTCTTCAGCTAATTTATAGCCCATATCATAAAGAGGTTGTCTAAATTTAATATAGATTAGTATGTATACAGGGAAAATTAAACATATCATCATTGTCATTTCAACATTTATAAAAAACATTATTGCTAAAGCCAGTATGAATGTTAGGGCAGTCGTTATAAGTCCTAAAACGCTACCTAAAACAAAACCTGTTACATTTGAGGAATCTGATGAAACTCTTTGGTTGATATATGCGGGGTCTTTGCTGGTGAAGTATTTCATTGGTAACTGCTTTAGATGTTCGATAATATCAAAGTTTACATCAAAACTAATTAAGGTATTTATTCTTGCGCTTATCATATTTTTGACATAGGCTAGAATAATTTGCAAAGTCCATATAACAGCAAGTGTAGCAACAACACGCCAAATAATACCTGTATTGTCAGACCCTGTTAGCGTATCAATATAATCACCTACAATAAACGGTGTTAATATCGAAGCAACCCAAAGCACAAGTCCAAGAAATATGAACCATATCGTCTTGGACTTGTGCTTATTTAGGTATTTTTTTAGGAAGGATAGAATTTTCATAGACTTACTTCGTTCCTATGTTCTTTTTCGATTCTATACAATTGAGGTAAAAGATTATGTATTTGGTTTTTTATTGAACTACACACAGGTTTAAATACGTCGCTTTTATCAGGTATTCGCATTGCGCAACCTCCGCCACAAAGCAAGGAGTATATACATTCTCTGCACTCAGGTATTTTATCAATATTACGATTGTATATAGAATTTTCTTTAAATTCTACTGTTGGGTGATATTTACCTGATGCAAGATTGTCTTCGCCTACCGTCAAAAGGCAAGTGAATATATTTCCGTAAGGGTCTACAACTATTTTGTTTTCGTGAGCATAGCAGAATGAATACAAAGGACGTATTGGAATCCCTACGGTAAGCGAGTTTATTATTGGATTTAAAGACCCAAGAATACGATTTTGTCGAAGCCTCTCCTTTTGTTCGTGTTCAACGCTGTCACAAAACATTTCTGAAGTGATTTTATTTCTAGTTTCATCTGCATCACCAAGCATAGGCGACATTTCAAAACTAAGTAAATCACCATATTCAGAAAATTTTTCCAAAAGATGTTTTTTCAAGTCAACACCTTCTTCAAAATTGCCGTAATCAAGATTCATTCTAATACGAATGTTTAAACCATTTTCTAAGCATTTGGTTATTCCATTTAGGATTTTATCGTACGTGGGTTTATTATTTGCTAAAAATCTTCTACTGTCGTGAGATTCTTTGTGTCCATCTAAAGTAATCATCATATAACTCAACTTTATTGTGGTTAAAATATCTAAAAATTCTTCAAGATAATAACCATTAGTAATTATCTCATAGGATACATCAGGTAATTTTGATATAATATACTCAATTGCTGATTTATTTTTTGGCAAAAGAGGCTCGCCACCAAACAAAAGAACACTTTCTATATCATTACCCGTTAAATTTAATGCACTGTCAATCATCTCATTTGACATCACATTCTTTCTAGCGTTAGCCTCACCTTCAAAGCAATACGGACATCTAAAATTACAATCATATGTCATTATGAAAGTTATATGTCTGCACTTTTGCCTATCAAGAGAATAGTAATCTCGCAGAAGACCTAGCACCTTCTGTTTCTGCGCTACTTCTTCTGCTTCATTTTCTACTAGATAACCTCTTTTTTGTAGATTTTCCAACAATTCTGCTTCTTCATCTGTTGAAGCTATAATATCATCAGTGCCTTTCCATTTATTTATTGTTTCGTAAGCTAATAAGCCAACCTCATCTATTGTTCCATTAAGAGAATTTATTATTAGTTTGCTATTTTCATCAACGTCTGCAAAAATAATATGTTTAATGAGTTTCATTTGTAATCCTCCACAAAATCTCAATTAAAATCATTCATTTGTTTCGCTTATCATTTCCAAAACCGTTTCTAGCGCATTCATATTTAGTCTATTGAAATAATTTGGTGTGACACCATATCCTTGAAGCGACCGACCTTGTGTGTCAGTAAAATATGATGTATCCATACGTATTATTATGCCCGTATTGGGCAAAGAAGCAAAAGTTGATGTTGGGTCATAAGATGTTCCGAATAGCCCACTGGTTGCATCACCAACAACTGTTGCAAATTCCGAGTATTTAAGTAAAGCCGCTGCCGATTCAGCTGCTGATGCGGTTGAATCGTCAACCAAAACCCATAAACGACCGTTAAAATTTAATGGGTTTTCTGCATATGAAAGTAAAGAACGCCAACCCAAGTTTTCGTCATAGTATCTGCTAGGTGCTACAACATAATTGCTGTGAAAAGAGTTTGCGTTTGAAAAAGTCGAATTTAGGAAAGGTAGGTTTTGCTCATCTTCCCTAGGTACAAGAGGTCGATATGCCTCACCACCAGCATTATAAGGGAAAACCTCAGCTAATAGTTGTGCATACTGACCATCAAGCCTAAAAAAGTAAGCAGGCAAAGATATAATTTCATCCAATAAAGGACTGATTATATGCATATCGAAATAGAAATTCATTCCACCAGGGTTACCCCTCAAGTCAATGATTAAATGCTCATAATCTGCTATTTCCCTATAAAAGTTATAAATTATTGATTCATTATGAGCCATTCTACTTGCAGACCAACCGTGTTCCTCTTCTACAGTTAGCATAATGTTTGCGGTTAAAATAGCAATTTTATCCTCTTCGATAATATCTGTTTCAAAAGCAGGCAAATCATCCCTTGTCCTTATGTTTTGACTTGAATTTATTAAAGCGCTGCCACCAGAATTGCGTAACAATGTGTAGAACATCCTAACTTCATCACGCTCTAACAGTTCTAATTGAATAGAATTTACTGCATCAGCATTATTTCCTAAAATAGACGCTTGTTGAACTATGCCCTCTATAGAATCGAAATAAATCTCATACTGCCACCAAGCCAATAAATGTCCTAATTGACCAATTGGCCATATAAAATGTTCACGCAACAAATCTAAAAAATGATGAGGACTGTCAATGTGTATACTGTCATCATTAAGAATTGTTCTAAAATTATCTGCAATTTCATTTACATTTACACCATTTACACTAATAGACAAGTCAAAAAATGGCCAATTTTCTTCAAGTGTTGTCATCAAATACTCAAAGTCATATATAAAATTTTCACGAGGCATTGCTAAGAATTCTTCTATATTTCTGTTTTCGTTTCTTGTTTGTTGCGATTCTTGAATACTTTCTATCATAGATGGCAAGAAAACAAAGCCAGCAATTATCAAAACAACTGCCGCAACAGCACCTATTGCCATTTTCTTTTTATGAAAATAAAACATATGGCTAATTTTTGTTTTTAATGAACTCATCATATACCTCCTAAAAATATTACCAACAACAAGACGCTTTTAGAGTAAAAGTGTCTTGTTGTTGGTATGTGTACTAATTATTAATAATTGGTTGAGAAATTGGAAAAAGGGGTGCGCTCATCATATGGGCACTATCACAAGTCCATGTCATATGACCACCGCCACCGCCTGGTTCGCACATAGTAATCCAAGAAACGCATGCTCCGCCTAAAGTAAATGCCATTGGCGATATGCCCACTTCAGTAATTTCCGCCCCATTCATCCAACCATTTTCAATTACAGAATTCATCGTCATAACAATTTCCTCCTAAAAGTATGTATTTGTTGCATTTGTAGCAGATGCAAATGTATCCATCCGCTACATTGCAATTTAACTATAGCACACTTTCTTAAAAAAGTAATGTGGCGAATTTTACACATTTTGATAAATTTTTATCTTGTGTAAGATTCGCTACTTGTTTTACAACTCCATTATCTAATATTTTTAACAAAGCCACTTTTAATTTTAAAAGTGGCTTTGTTTTCGATTTTAACTACACATTACACAAAAACTCTAGAACAGGTTATTAGGTTCGCTCATAGGATTAGCCATATCACAATGAGTCAAAGTGATGCCGCCTCCACCGCCACAGCTAGATGATATTTGACATCCTCCTATTCATGGATTCACGTGCAAACTAGATGATGATGGAGAAATAATTTCAACCCCGTTCATCCAACCATTTTCAATTACAGAATTCATCGTCATAACAATTTCCTCCTAAAATAAAGTATGTATTTTTTGTAGTGACGCAAACGTCCTTACAATATTTATGTAACTTACATTTCCATCTTATCACAATCCTCTAAAAAAGTAATGTGGCG
>Ga0123352_10007479_pt1 | contig 16860 bp, 8 predicted proteins | sample TergutLab28metaG_FD_89700 | JGI IMG/M metagenome (GOLD analysis project Ga0123352, IMG submission 89700) | Labiotermes labralis P1 segment gut microbial communities from Petit-Saut dam, French Guiana - Lab288 P1 | ecosystem: Host-associated > Arthropoda: Insects > Digestive system > Gut ... | reverse complement strand
TTATCACCCGCACAATATTGGGTGAAGAGTACAGATCACTTAGCTCCTCGTTATGCAGTCTCCTCCATTCCCCCGTTACCTCGTCCCTCCTAGGTCCTAATATTATTTACGTTTGTTATTCTTTAATTTTCTGTGGTGTCAGTGATTCAGACTATATTGCATCTAGTGATAGGGTGATTAGTAAATAATTCCTAATCAGAGAAATTAACCTTTTATATGCGTGAGTTCGGCTCTACCTGGGAAACTATTAGCCTTTAGCGAACAAATTTATTGATAATTCAAATTAATTAATCGAATTGTCATGCGCATTTACGCGCTTTTTTACGCAACTTGACATGAAATGCACGAAATGAGGGGGCCGTGTCTTCACGTCCGTGCTCATGTTTCATATAGGGAACTAGACATCAGGTTTCGCTGAAATTTCTTCTAATTTAAACAATTAATTTGGGGGAGAATTTACAATTGGTTCACATCAAACCACAACAATTCGCATTTTCACATAAATTCGGAAGTTTATAATGCATTTTAATGGCACATTTCATCACGGTATGAGCCTGCATTTTGGAAGGATAACCATTCAAAACACACACACTAAGTACAGATTTCATAATTCTTATCGGTGTAATGTATATGGCGTTAATAATTTAGAAACAAGAATTTATTTCAAGTTCAATAAGACACAAAAAATTTGCAAGAAATAGTTATGTAAAATAACACCATACCATCTTTTACGTTAGTTCGTACATGTATAACGTTACAGTAAATTGAAGACAATTTTGTTTAAGTACATACGTAAGACTGACTATAAATTGTACTAAAAATCCATCCTCACAGACGGTTGCAACGTAAGATTGCTGAAAACAAATATATATATATAGTGTTCCCTGAACTGACCACTGAAGTTTTGTAAACGCGAGTAATAAAATTGTGGAATATTTTTTGCAATTTTAAGAATAAATGTGGACATTTTTGTAATGAGAACCACAATAACACAAATAATTAGTGAGAAAGGAAGAGATTGTTTGTTTAGAATATATGACAAAAATAAGAGATTGGAGAATTACAGTTTTGTTTGAGGTATATATTGTGCATACGACCGTCTGGTTGCTAACAAATAGATCAAGCTTGCCGATAACACACAAGAATATATATCTAAAGCTAGTAACAAACACATCATATATAATACCATGTTTGCTACTTCATCTCCTTTCTCTGTGTGATAAGTATCTACCATATGTCACTTCCGTTTCATCTTCATTGTCCCAATCAGTGGTGAGTCAGCGCCCTTTGCGCTGTGTTTAACCAGCACTCAGTCCTGGGTCTAATTCATTTCCCCCTCACACAATAGCTCAGAATTTGCTCAATTCATAATAACGACACATAATATTGAATAATAATACAAAATTCAGTGCCCTTCAATACCACCTTCAAGCTAGAACTGTTAAATCCTCCCACTTAACGATTTATATTAAAGTAGGAACAAAAATTACGGCAGAATTTAAGCTCTTTTACGGAGTATAAACAGTCTCGCAATATATCGCTGTATAAAGGCTACCAATACGGGTGTACGACTTGAGCATCTGTACCACCCTGTACGTGTCTGAATATTGATGATTAATACTGATAAAACTTGCCTGTAGAATCAAACCTGTCGACTGATTAGTTGAGTAATCTTTGCTGTAAATATTTTCGCCAAGGCAAAAAGTCGCTATTACGTGACGCAGGTTCAACGAACGCCCTTGGAACCCCAACACGACACAAGTTGAACATTTCTAGAACGTAACTCGTGTGACTGAAACGATGTAGTTCCCACGCTTCATTATTATAATACAGAGAAATGGCTTATCTGGTTGGTGGAGTGCTCCTACTCTTTTTCTATTTAGACTGGACACTTACTGTGAGCCACTACAGCATCACATATTCACATTCTTGCTTTTATTACGAAGTAAAAAAATATTACACGCTTAATTAAAGTCATGTCTTCATTATGACATCATACTGCGTGTTTCCGTTCTATAATGGTCAATGTTTTCAGTACAGAGGTCATTCAAGTTGAAGGCCTTCTGCTACAGACAACACGTGGATATGAAATACAGTCTGTACAGTTACAGTGATAAACACCCAAGTCGATGGGCGAGTCACATCTAGCTTCATTGTTTTATTATGTTTGAAGCGAAGTACTCGGTACTAGGAATGCGTAACTTCCCGGTCTCTATGAGTTATCTCTGATTCCTTACCGCCGAGGTGATGTGCCCATCCAGCCAGTGGATGACGCACAGGGTCTCGAGTATGGCCGCTGCGAATATACTGTCAGCAGTCGAGGACGGCCAAGAAGGGGTGGCACACCAGAGTGTTACAATCTGTGATAAAGTTCTCCGAGTTGACTGTCTCTTGTAAATGCGATTATGACAGTTCATATTCCACAAAAGACGCCTTATTTGACCTAAAACAAGAAGGGCTCGTCTACGTTGGAGTTTCCTCAAGACGCATTTCATAATGCATCTCGGCTCTCCAAATACAAGTTTATTGCAGCTACTAACAAAGGTTTATTACAGATTTCACCCAAAACCGGCATAAAATCCTTGCTGTAGTGATTTTACTTCATACAGCGAATGGCTTGCCAGTCAAGTACCCAAACCTCGGAGATATCATGAATGAAGAGGAAGATCTTGAAGATGTATAGTTTCACGTGTTAAATGCACGTGGTTTCTTAAGAAATTTGCACGGCGTTAATTAAAAATCGATGTCATTTCAGAATTACGAATTAATTTCTGGATTGTCTGGTAGTAGATTGTTGATAGAGTGTACATTGATAAGGAAGTTCGCTGGAATAGATCAAATACCCCTATTGCGACCATACTTTGTCTCTTTTTTTAGTACGTTTGTAACGAGCGTCGTTGTGTTGGCGAACCTGACGATGTAAGATGCCAAAATAAGAATGTCCCTGAACACCTTACACTCTCCAACTCTGATCAACAAACAATGAATTTAATTCCAGCATTAAAAAGAAATCTGCAACACCGTTTAACAATTATGGAAAAATAATCACTTCCTGTACACCTACCAGTGTTCTGACTTGGAAAGGCATTATCCACCTTGGGCCTGTAGGCCAAGAAGATTGGTGTCAGGACAATAATCGAACCAATGTACAATTGTACATCACAATCAAGTCCAAAAAGCAGAGTCTTTCTTCAGAAGCTGACATTCGTTCACGTGATCAATAATTTCCAAATCGTTTACGGAATCCGAAAGTTCGTTACAGTATTCACAACAGTTCACCACTAAATCCTTAACCACAACAACATATGGCGCACCCGAAGAGCCGATTCCTTTAACATAAAATCTGCTATCCTCATACACAAGACCGTGTTTTTGGTGGAGTTCCATCACATTTCGTGAACAGAATTTTTTGCGCATTTTCTATCTCTCCGATACTCCTTCAGATTTCCTGCGAAATTTATCCCCCATGACATTTTTACCGTAACAATATTCATGATAAATTATAAATTATCTTATGATGCAATTTTACGTGTAGCCATTTGCCTGATGGTCTAATTCTTTCGTCGTCCCACCGGGCAAATTCATTTAAAATACGTGTATGAACATGAACAAATGTGTACGAAGTTCGCGTATAAGGAGAAGCGACTGTGCAGAGGTAGCAATATGCTTGTTTGCGGTACTGATGGAGATTCAAATCTTCTGGAAATTTACGCCGCGTGGGTCACTAAATAGCTACCCTCGTTTACAGCAGGATGTCTTCATGTTCAGGGTGAACAGTCCAAACGTTTGCCTGCTTGTTCCTTCCCCTCCTGTTGTGACTGTCTACACCAGTGTCTCTCAACCGCCGGGTCGCGGCCCGGTACCGGGCCCTTGCATCAATTATACCGGGCCGCGAGAGATTCTCCTGGAATTGATAACTAATTTAAATGTAATTTTATATCTGTCAACATGCCACACCGTACACATGATTGTACTAATACTCTTTATGATTATGCCATAATTAATTATTAATACTTATGTTAGTTTAATGTATGAACTTAAAAAAAATTGGAAAGTTACTGACGAATAAATCCGTTGGGACCGGGTCCTTGTCTTATGAAAAAATAATTTACCGGGCCACGGTCTCACAAAGGTTGAGAAACACTGTTCTACACTGTACATCCGAAGATGGTTTTCTTAGTGTGACCTTTCTTCGTATCTGTAGAACTCCAGAACACAATTCAGTTTTGAGTTATTCTGATTTAATATAACACTAACTTCCGATGCACAAATGTTCTGTTGGTGATAACCCAGAAAAAACACAACACTACTCCCGAATATTGACGGAGACGGTAGACAACACAGCAATTCTTAGCTCATTTATTCACTGACAGATTATATTATTGCTAACCCCTCCTTCTTCTTTTGAATTGCATTGAACATCTAGCTTTCAAATATCATTACAATTCCATTCCCACCCTAAGGTGGGTTAACCTTTCCTTCCGTAATCATCCGTTTTCCTTTCACTGAACAGATGTTTACTTCCTGCCAAATGCTATCTAAAGAAATAAAGTGAGTGCCAACTTGATGCAAGTAGGTAATTTTATCGATGTATTCTTAGTTCGACATGTTTCGGGTACATACGCCCAACATCAGGACCATTAGATGTCGAGTTGCAGCCTATGGTTTTCTGCACCGAGTTTTTGGATGGGTAGTGGTCTTGAGAGCCACTGCGTAGGTCGTGTATCCGCACCGCACACACGACCTACGCAGCGGCTCTCAAGACCACCACCCATCCAAAACTCGGTGCAGAAAACCATAGGCTGCAACTCGACATCTAATGGTCCTGATGATGGGCGTATGTACCCGAAACATGTCGAACTAAGAATACATCAATAAAATTACCTAGTTTCATCAAGTTGGCACTCACTTTATTTCATGAGGAAGATGCACGGTCAAACAACCCTCATGTTATCTAAAGGCTTATTTCTATTTAAATTACAGTATTTTTAGTTCCTCACAACGTAGACTATCAAGACTACGGTCTTCTGTGATGTGACGCCGTGTGGTTTTGTACCTAGAGACTAATGTAAGGAGAAAGCTGCTGCCTCCTTCTTCATGGCAGAACAGTTACTTGGAAATCAATACCACGAATTCCTCAGAAACTTTGGTACTTACCTAAAACAGCGACATGTTTTCACATTCAACAAGACTGGCAACTTAATTTTATTTTCTAGAGCTTCCCAGAATTTAATTCCAGATGTTAGGATTCTACCAACATTTTTCTTCTTTAACTCAATTGATTATACAATTGTAAGAAGTGACACAGCTTTAAAAATTCAATTTCTTCTCCTTTCTTACCTGTCACTTTAATACCCTGTTTGTCTTGTCTCATTAAATGATATTCTTTGCATTCTGCAAATATTACGTTTTCACAATTGTCTTCATGGAAAACAAAACAGTGAGCGAAGGCCGTCAGAGTTTGTAGACCTTCAGAAAGACTCCATGTATAAATGGACGAAGCACAATTGCATAGAGCTTGAAATGTGTGGTGCAGATGCAATAGAAATCAAAACCAATTGCCACCTGACGTTAAGTATAGAGTGGGTCGAAAAATGTCTTACCATTTTCTCTCACAAATGGATTTCTTAAACTGTTGCAGTCTCTTCGTCACAGGAGATAAATTTTCAGACAAACAAAAACTTCCTCTTTCGTAACTTGGTTTTACTTCCTCATCATATAAATAAAACTCATCATATAAATAAAATCGTTCAAATCTTTAATAATTCATTCTTTCGACTTTGATAGGCGTCAGATATCTGTAAGCCAGAACATATTTTTCTTTTTGAACATGTCTGAATCGGTAATGAGCACTTGAGAATACAGTAATTTACTTCCATCTGTATGTACATAAATATGATTTATTTCTAAATTTTAAGCTTTCGCAGCTGTGTTGTTGAGATCTCCGTTATTTTGTAATGAGGTTCCGCGTCACTTGGTGAGAGGTCCCGACGTTTCGAAACACCGTACTGGTCTTATATTCACGAGCCGAATATCCGTGAATGGATACTTTGAATTCTGAATGTTAGAACACTACATCGTCTCATCAAGAGGGGCACCAGTCACCCAGCGAAGCGACCCAACATCCAAAAAGAACTTACTTATTTGATTACTTAAGTATTCCATGGAGCAGAGTCCTTGAGAAGCTAACAGGTCCTCAGCTAGTCAAGAAATTCGCCCACAAATTATGAAACGCGAAGGTTCATTACCGCAGTCACAAGTGCCCGCCACCTGTCCCCATCCTGAGACAGATCGACCCCCATCCAAGTTCCCACATCCCACTTCCTGAAGATCCATCTTAATATTATCCTCCCATATACGCCTGGGTCTTCCAAGTGGTCTAGTTCCCTCAGGTTTCCCCACCGAAACCCTGTATACACTTCTGCTCTCCCCCATCAGTGATAAATGCCCCACCCATCTCATTAATCTCGATTTGATCACCCGGACAATACCGAGTGAGGAGCGCAGATCGTTATCCCAGGAGAACGGAAACTTAAAAGTAATATATTGTTCTGTATTAAGTGTGAGCTGAAGGACATATGCACTGTGTAAATAGGATAAAAGTACTGTTATTTGCTTTTCTCACGCTGGCACTGATTTATGAAAGTATTATTTCATACACACATGAAATGTCTACTTATACAAAACACATCTACCTACAGGAGCATCTCCACTTTGCCTGCAGAATGGGACTCACACACTCATTTCCCGTTATACTTCAAAACGTTTTCCTCTCCATTGACAAACAGTTCGCTCGTCTATCGTTAAAATCATCCGCTGAAATACGAAATACTAAGACTCAATGAAATTCGGTAAGGAATTCTTAAGAATTCTATGTACGTAGGTTCCCTTTTTATCAGTAGTAAATTATAGCGGCAGTGATGTGTGTTTATATATATATATATATACATACATATAAGAACCACGATAGATCAATCAGTGTAGTGACTAGGTAAAGGGTTGTTCGATTGAGGAATGTTGGATCTATTCTCCAGGTAGGCAAGTGATATTTCTCCCTTCAAGGTGTCCAGACCGTTTTAAAGCAACCGGGACTTGAAACTGACCACCACTTACCTCTTCTAGTGCCCAGGTTAATAACACACAGTACTATACCTCCATTCCGCCATATTTCTTCAAGGTGTACACAATGGCAACTTTACTTTTTTTTCTACAGTAAAACCAACCAGATGCATCAATGCCTCGAATTTATTTTATTGGAGTAACACTCTACATGTTTCGGACGGTCTTTCCGTCCATCATCAGGAGTTAAAGACTGTACATACTGCAACAGGCATATGTAAAACAGATATTGCCAACTGCCGACTGATGATGGACGGAAAGACCTTCCGAAACATGTAGGGTGTTACTCCAATAAAATAAATGTAACAGACACTGATGCATCTGGTTGGTTTTACTACAGAAATATATTACGATGCACGGCTCTATGAACAGCAACTTTACGTGTAAAATTGCATTTGTAGTTACGTATGTAAGACACGTACAAGAAATTTTTTAATGGCTCACCACAAACTCTTGCACCATCGAGGGCAGAGGATCCTTGTCGATATTCCGCCCTACGAAAGTAATTTATTCTATCGTAATCAGTGTCTGCCATATTTTGTCCACAGCTTAAACATAGCCCGCTTTGTTTTTGAGTGATGGGATACTCTTTAAAATGTTGACATACTATCGATCCGATGATACAGATACCAAGCCCGGGATACTTTCTAGTTTCACGTCACACCTTCACAACTCCTTTGTAAAGAAATACAGTTTAGAGCGGATCAAGATGTAAAGAAGCGACTATGACAAATGAAGGTGAACACATGATTCATTCAAGTAATATTTTAACGCAAGCTTCACGAATCGTAAGTTATTGATTAGTGTCTGGGAAGTAGTGGAATGACTGGCGTAATCGATAAAGAGAAGCAATAGAGAAATGAAAGATGACCATAAAATCACACTAAGTTGTTCTACTGGACTTCGGAGCAGCTGCAACTAGTCCAGACGTGGCATAATGGTGTGGTTTACTTACACTGGCCGTCTGCTATTCATTATCTTCAAAAAAAATTTTTACATTATTATTTTATAGGTATACACAGCTTACTTGCTAGTCGATAAAACAGACTTTTGCAAGCTGCTCTATTGTACAGCTTGCTAGCGATAGTAATACTGAGTATTATAGAGCACGAGGCCTTTGGAGACATCCAGAATCATGAAAGCAGGTTTCTTTGCGGCAGTAAAAGCTCTGTCTCACGATATTGAACTGCAGAACTCGGGATAGTGCTGACATGGAGGCTCGGTCTGCAGTTTTGAGACTGGAGTCTGATATTGCTCGCAAATGGCTTAGCAATAAAACCGAAATAACTTAGTAACATTGATCTTCTGCTACCAACGCTTGGCGCGTCCTCAGATTGCGGATAGAGCAGACGCCTCGAAGCGGGCAGGACAACTGCGAATGTGTTGAATAAGCAAGAAGTATGGGCCTATATTTTTGCATTTCACACATTTCTCAAAACGTCTGTAAAATTTATTGCTTATTACTCAATTACTTGTCTGGAAATCGTGTATTGTATGAGGTATGCTTATGTACACGAGCTTCGAAAGTCGACACTGCTCCCGTTGTCACATTGTTATAAATATCACAACCAAAATCACTCACAAACACAATAATCACACACATTTTGATAGTAAATTAATAATCTTAACAATCTGCGTATTTTAAATGACAAACCGTACTGATTAACGACAAGGGGCACGGTTTATAAATAAAATATTGCGTACATTTGTGCCTATAAAGAGTTCGTGACTTATTCGAGACCAAGGTAGAAGCTAGACAGGATCGAAGGACAGTGTGTTTGTTAAAAATGTGCATAATCGTTGGTGCTATTATTTTACAAAAAAAAATACTTCCTTAAATTTGTCACTTTTTTTTATGTAAGTGGTATAACAGGATAAGTTAAGATGAGAGTACAGGCAACTTCCGAAAAGTCTTGTGTATTGCACAAATGTCAATATAGCGATAGCTAAGGTTATTATGTACATTTCACAGTTCCGATACGACGATTGTACAATTATTAATTTCGCGACGACTAAATTTAACGGTCACTGAAAGACAGAAAAGGCATAGTTGCATCTTAATGTGGTTTTTCTGAATTCCCTAAATGAGTGTAAAGAAACTCTGTGAAATCCACAGGAAAAATTTCGAATTCCTAATCAAGGATATGTGGAACTAGGAGGGACGAGTTAACGGGGGAATGGAGGAGACTGCATAACGAGGAGCTAAATGATTTGTACTCCTCACCCAATATTGTGCGGGTGATAAAATCGAGAGCAATGAGATGGGCTGGGCATGTGGCGCGTATGAGGGAGGAGAGGGGGGTGTGTAGGGTCTTGGTGGGGAAACGGGAGGGAAAGAGACCACTGGGGAGACCTGGGCGTAGATGGGTGGATAATATTAGGATGGATCTCCAGGAGGTGGGATGTGGGTACATGGACTGGATTGGGCTGGCCTAAGATAGAGACAGGTGGCGGACGCTTGTGAGTGCGGTAATGAACATTCGGGTTCCGTGAAATACGGGGAATTTCTTGACTAGCTGCAAACCAGTTTGCTTCTCAAGAAGGACTCTGCACCATGAAGTAATTAAGTAATCCTGTACTTGTATATTCAGGACAAGACTCGGACTAACCACCATATATCATTCATTAAATATTTATACTGCCTTTTCGAGAGCTTCTAAACAGTGCAGACCGCATCCGTATCGCGGACCTTGGGTCCAGTATCCTGCGCAATTTCCTGGAGATTGATGTTGGTAGGATCCCATGCTTTCAGTAAACTTCACAGTTCAATGGGATCCCAATTACAGGTCTTTACTTACTTTTCGAGGTTCTGGCCACATTTTATTTTTAAAGCTTCCAAACATTTCAAGTCTGTAATTTAAAGAAATATACACAAGGGCTTCCGTTTGAAAATACCTCATTCTTACACCCCCTAAAAACCCCAAACAGGTCTCAAAGGAGGCAGAACGACTTTCACGGAAACCGTGACAGAAGAGGTAAAAAGATAGAAAAGGGTAGGGCATCTAAGAGAATTCAACAAAAGAAACTCGGATATACAGTAACACAAAGAATGAACACTGTTGAGTGGGAAACGTAGAAAATTGGAAACTGGACAAGGGAGAAATGTTAATACAGCTGTGGGCAGACGAGAGACCTGCAAGATCAAAAGGGAAGAAGAAGAAGAAGAAGAAATAATACAATCCTTACTCAAGTATCTGAAACATTCAAGGAACCGAAGACTTTTCAATACCTCCAAGGGCAGCTCTATTTTACGGGAGAAGAATGCATTCCTTACTTACACGTACAGCGTAAAAATATATCTACAAAAGAAATATCATACCTTGCAGCAATAAAACTGAAACACCATACCAGAATACACGTGTCTTTTGTACTAAATATATTGATGTGGCAATGTGACCTAATAATATAACTGGCGTAGCGTCGCTTAGCACAAGGACTGTCGTAATTTAATTTTCTCTCTTTCCTGATCGCCTTGAAATGCTATAATTCATTAGGATATTTTGTTATAGTCAACATGCGAGGACGCGCAGTCGTTTTCCTTCACGTCGTGTGCCATTGTACACACGTCTTCCAATCAGCTAATGCAGCAGAACAAAATATAACGAAAACTGTTACAGGTTACAATGCGTGATTGAAAGACACGAGTTTGGATATAAAAGTTATCGGACTGTGAATCTGCAGAATTCAGCCATTTGCCAATGACAGTAACAAATAAAGATTACTTGTACGACCAAGTTAAGAGAAGATTAAATTCGGGGAAGGCTTGTTAGCATTTTGTTCCTAATCCTTTATCTTTCACCCAAGTATTATCTGTGTACTTAGAGATTAAACTTCACAGTACTAAGATTTTGTTCAGTGTTTTGTGTGGGTGTACACTACTACAATTCTGGCTCAATGCCTAAAGTTGAATTGTCTTTCAAGGCACCTCCGCCGTATCTTGGCCGTCGAAAGTGAGTTTAGGAGCACTGGTGTGTGCGTGTGTCTGTGTGTGTGTGTACAGCTAGGCGATTTCTTTCCCGGAAAAGTAAACGAAATCTGGGTGCGACAGATTGGTCTCGAAAAAGGTGATGTGATAATCAAAAGATACAAAACATAAAGCTAACACCTAAATGCTGTAGTGTCCAACTACGTCTTTGTTACGGAAATGAAGATAAATTATTAAACAAATATAATTTATTTCTGACGGGACAATCAGCGGCTTCCCCCCTCCGCCCCCAGTTTCGAAGCTCTATGGAAGAAAATCATGCACAGCAGTAGACTACCGATTTGTATTTCCATATCTAACTAAAACTGCCATGCGTCTGCGCTTTACGCTGGACCAATTCGGAGGCGCTGCTTGTGTTACCATAAGGACCCCTTAATGATGGCACCCCGGGAGTGCCGAAACATGCAGGAACAGAGTTGTGTATCAAATTATTTTACTTTCGATTGCATGAAAAATTGATTACATAGGTTGGAGAAATGTAAAGTTTTATTACGAAATTCTGGCGTGGGCTTAGGAGCTGCTCTCTCTCTCTCTCTCTCTATATATATATATATATATATATATATGGGCCGGGCTGTCCGGGATCGAATCCCGGTGGGGACGAGATTTTCCGCCCGTCCAGACCGGCCCTAGGGCCCACCCAGCCTCCTGTAAAATGGGTACCGGTCTTCCCCGGGGGTAAAGTGCGGCCGGGGCGTGATGCTGACCACTCACCCCCTTCTAGCGCCGCAGTCATGGAAGAGTAGAGATATATCTCTACCTACCCTCTGGGCCACACCGGGCCTGTAAGGGGATCACTTTAACTTATATATATAAATATTGTAAATGTAACGCATGTATTTACACAAGTACAGACTACCCATCTTAATGCAACACTGTGAACATTACAAAAGCGGTCCCAAATTGTGTCCAGGGGATCGGTGGATACATTTTTGTAATGGCTGGCTACTTTGAAGTTTATTTAATTCTTTCATTGAATGAATAATATTTTCTTAAAAATAATCGCTAAGCTGCTTTAATTGACGATGCATTTGTTTCGTGTGACTGTCAGAAAATCTCGTTAAGAAAACTCCTTTACCCACGAAGCGAGTGACAGTCAGGTTAAGTAAGGCGAAATCATGCAGTACAATTGCATATGCTACTGGTATGTTTTTGTAGCTATCTAAAATCAGATCTGAGATATATATTTTTAATTTTGGAACCCTCTTATCCGGCCACTGTATATATACGTGAGCAAGGATGTGAAGATGCGGGCCCCACTAGTCGCGCCGTCTAAGGAGTGGGTCCGCGGCCGCTCGCTTACTGGGATCGCGGGTTCGAATCCCACCTGGGGCGTGGATGTTTGTATCATGTAGATGTTGCCTGTTGTTAGGTAGAGGTCTCTGCGTCGGTCTGATCACTCGTCCAGAGGAGTCCTGCCGAGTATGTTATGTCCCATGAGTGTGATCACGAAGCCCCGTAAGGGGTGGCCGTGACCCTAAATAGAGTCGAAGCTTCACAAAATAAAAGGATGTGACCATTCGAGGTCCTTGAGCAAAAAAATTTGGGAAAAATGGATAAGGATATTAACCTTTTGGCGCCGGAATTATTTTTTAAATTTTAGCACATTCTGTATATAAAATGTGAATAATACAGGAACCAAATATGTTAGAATTATGAAACAAACTGCATTTTGAAGAGAAAAATACGGAAAGTATATACCACGTTTCAAATATTCCGTACCTATATTTGTTGAATAAATATATAAAATGCAACTTTAGAAGTTAGCGATGCGGTACGACCACTATAGTTGACATTAAGCGTCAAAAGGTTAAAGGAGTATGTAAAGTGCTTGTAACATAAAAGAATTGACACTCTCAAGAAAAAGATGGAAAACAATAAGGAAGGCACATTGAAACCTGTACATACAGTTCTCAGTAGTAGTCCTTGGTCAGATACCAGCCAAGGACACGATAATCGCTGATCTGTTATGTAGCATGCACACACAAATGCCACAAGCCCACTAGCCCTCGTCCAAACTTGTTTTCAGGCTCTCGCGGGTAACTCTTTTGTGATTATGCCTCATGTTTCGCATTCCTAAGACCATGGGTTTGAATTTCATCATTAGGCATGGCTTTCCTCAATGCATCGAAAATGTCTAAAATGTCACTTTCAAATTAGGTACCATCCGCCTCCTATCACTTTTGTCAACAAATCCATTTAGGCGACTATGCACAATAAACAAGTGACAAGCAGTAAATGACTAACTCAAGAAACACACCACGTCGCCTTTTCTACATGTTCTAATCTGAAAAATTGTCGCTACAGCAACTATTTTACTCTGTTAATCTCCATCAGCTGAACACAACAGTGAGTGAAACTTGAATCGATCAGTCGGTGAATTAAACAGTCAGCGGAAACTTTCATTAGTAACAAAAGCGTTCTTTTGACTGCGAAACAGAAACTGACGTTATTGCATATCATGTAGGACTTCTTTATTTTCATGGCGCAACAGCTCCTAGTGGGACAGGGTCTCAGTATTATCGGGACTTCACTATCACAGACACAGCACACTCGGTAGGACACCTCTGGACGACTGAATATCCTGACGCAGTGACGTCTACCTGAAAACACACGACACTCACGAGAAGAAAGGCAACGTTGCCAAGGGCGGGATTCGAACCCGCAATCCCAACTAGTGAGCGGCCCCAAACCCACGCCTTAGACCCTGCGGCAACTGCGATCGACCACTGTGGGACATAACCCACACAAATACTTTGTGATGGTCCGATAACGCAAACCGAATAATTGATTATTTAATTATTTAACGGAGTGGTTTATCCCCTGAAGCAATCGTGAAATAAAAAGTTATGTTTCACTGTGGATAGCATGTACACACTTCACACAAGATAAAAAATGTATAATGTGGAATATGACGAAGTACAGTAGAAGAACTAACGTTACAGATTGGCAGGATGAAGGAGTAAGAGAGCAAAGCATAATTACAAACACAACAAATGTTCATTTGTTTTGAAGAGAAAGACGTAGCCGCAAGAAAGGACTGCGCTAGTAAACACGGGTTGGCATGCTGTGCTTTTCTTTCGAAAGATTCTTGTATCGTGACTGGTTCATTTTGGACGGCAGACACGAAAATTTGTTCAGGTGTCTTCTAACATCTCTTGAATTTATCATCATTAACATTCGCTTTAGAAATTAAACACTTTGTTCCGCTACAATCATTTGTGCTAAAAGAATTCAGTTTCTTAAAAATTCTGTCATTTTTTTGGATTGAATAAAATCTATATTCCAAGAAGCATCTTTCTGTTGTGGTCAAGATTCATGTCTCGTATCGGGAGGTCCCCAGTTTGAATGTCGGCCTTTAGACCGTTTATTTACATGTACTATAACGTAAGAATGTTCTTTCAGAATAGATAATGAAAGGTTTTGTTAAAGTTAAACAATATTTGAAATTTTCGCTGTAAATACAGCACTTAAATATTAAAGGGAGATCGGATTCGTCTAGTTCAGCTTTGTTTCCAAATTTTTCTTCTACTTCTTTAGCTGTAGCCTGCTGGATCGTGAGGTGACATGTGACGAAGCCGTTGAGATATTCGTAAAGACTACCTGGACAATAAAATTGGCTCTGTACACGGCCCACATTACGGAGGACAATACAGCTCAAACAACCAGCACATACACAGGCACCAAGAAAGTTTTAAGAAAGAAGCACTTACCTAGCGTTAAATGTGCGTAAACATTTTTACATCTACTTAGTATATTTTTAATTTGTTTTTCGATACTACACATGTTATTGAAATAATTATCGTAAGAATAAATTCTGACACTCAGCCAGTAGATCCGCATATTACTTACAGTGCATCTCACTATGAAACTACATATACATCTGTCGTGTTAATAAGGTCAATCAGGCAGGTTGATGTGAAATAAGAAAATAATAAATAAATAAAGAGTTCTGATTTCTTGGACTAAAAGAAACTGGGCTTCATATCGCTTGATATTCTTTGTCCTTTAATAAATCCACTGCATATCAAATGCGTTTATCTGACGAATAAAATACAGATTTCTTCCTGTATATAATTAGTATTCTACTCTCATATAAGGGCTGATCACATATCCCCATGTTTTAACGTACACTTACAGTGGTTACTATATGTACTAAACCACATGCAAAACTCCGCAATCTTCCAGAACCGTGTGTGCATTCTACCACTCGACCACGGGGATTGTGGGTTCAAATCCTTGTAGGGGCATGGATATATGACAGCATTTCATCAGTGTTTGTACTTGTATTTTCCCCTGCATAAAAAGACCTTGAGATGGTCCGACAGACCCAAAGAGTCCAACAAGATTTTTACAAAACAAGATTCATAAACGCGGATAACGGGAGCCCCTCAGGGTGTCATAGAAATTGACAGCTTCTTGTAAAGGGGAATTAATTTGTTCTTTAACAACACGTACAGCATACAGCAATGTCCTGCTTGATGTAGCAGTCAAAAGTCGCTTTTGTTTGCAACATTTGGGGTCTCCATCTAATAGTGCCCTTATGATGATGAGAGAGAAGTCGAAGGAAGAGACTTAACCGGGGTTAACAGTAGGGTCACAGCTTAATGTGTTCAATGTAACTCTAACAAGGAAAGTCCCTTCGCTTGCACACATCCACACGGCCCATTCATCCGATGTGGTGTCACTTTTCCTTTGCCCTGCCACCACTTTAAAGATACGTTTTATTGCAGCCTTTTTTGTCTGTCTTGCTAATCAACAACAATTTCCATAACAACGAACTTCATCTGAAATTCGTAGCTTGTTCTGTGGTAGCAGCTACCGCAGTAAAAGTCTATGTATAGTAAATACTATTAAAAAGCACTGATTTCTGAAACAGAAAAGGAAGCAAAATTGTTTTTACAAAGTTACAGTCGGTACTATATTTCTATATGGGTAAGAGCACCGTGTAAAACACAAAAGGACTTCAACACGAGAAATTAAGATTTTGTGTCAAATTAATCTTTATCACAAATTTGAAAAGATCCTCAATAACGACATAAAGAGTGTAAGGGATACATACTGTTCTTAGGAACGAAATTGAAACTTATGAAAAAAGAAGATTAGAACAATGAAGATTACTACTTTCCGTACAGTCTGGCTGTTGCTTACTGACTACACGGTGACAAATATCCGTCAATCTATTCAGAATCTCAAATCTCGAAAAGGCAGTAAGTTACAGCCAATAGATGAATCCAGTATCCGGCAAGTGCAGCGAAACACGTAACTAATTCACAGAAGAAATTTGAAACATCAAATGAGAGAATTTCTCTCTCACAGTAATCGGATAAATGTTACGAAAGAACTAATTAGCTTAAGAAATTAGTAGAATAAAACTTTTTGTTTAAACACCAACAGCAATTAAATTAGCCAGACAGCAGAGTATTTACATTAACCAAAACTGAAATACTTCATTTTTGGTTCGATGTCATTCCTTATTCCTTAGACTTTTCAGGTGACAGTGCCTTGAGAGTGAACCAGATCAGTTGTAACTCCTTCCAGACTTATGAACTGAGATCCAACTCTCCTTCAAAGTCCATAAACACTATCTTATGTTTATTGGACCGTGCATCATCTTGATAGGTGAAAAAGATAGACCAACTTGATGTCACTTGCTTTATTATTTCATTATTTAATGTTCAACATGTTTCGGATGTTAGTACATCCATCCTCAGGAGCTTGCGACTTATTTGTTGAGTTATTTCATGGGTTGTATT
>Ga0123352_10007478_pt1 | contig 16862 bp, 7 predicted proteins | sample TergutLab28metaG_FD_89700 | JGI IMG/M metagenome (GOLD analysis project Ga0123352, IMG submission 89700) | Labiotermes labralis P1 segment gut microbial communities from Petit-Saut dam, French Guiana - Lab288 P1 | ecosystem: Host-associated > Arthropoda: Insects > Digestive system > Gut ... | reverse complement strand
TTCCCCACATGCCCCCCCCCCCGCCCCCCCCCCCCCCCCCCAGCTTTATGAATGCGTCCAAGCCAACTTGTTTTGCCTCCGAACTGTGAGTTAGTAGCCTACATCAAAACTTAACAACACTTAGGAGGTTGTCAGTCCAAACGTAGAACTAAACTAGCTTTTGAAATATATCTAACAGTTGTCTACACCCAATACTAATGTCGACATGATACAAGTGTTAGCTTAACAATGCACAAACGCCCTCCTTTCAAAAGCCAACACTCTAAAACATTGTATAAATTACAAGATAAAAAGAGGGAGGGCATATTGTAGCAATGTAAGGACCACCTGCGGGGTTGTCAGTATACCCAAAGTAACACGTACGTGACACCACAAATGCGCTCACACGTGTACTTCTCTAAGTACAAACTGGTCATTACCAGGAGATAAGGCATTAGGGCGAGTGTCATGGTCATCGAAAACGTATGTACTTTATGGTCAGGTAATGAAAAATAGGTTACACGGAAAATCAACAAATTTATGAATACATAAAATTATTTAAAAAGAAGCTAGATGAGTTATACTAAACATACGACATGATTAATTCTAATAAATCTGCGATAAGAACAGTGAAGACCACATACCGTGACGATCACAGAACGAAATAAAATTGTCCATGAATGTCGTCACGCGCTGCAGTTTTCGCTGAGAACTTCAAAGTTACTAAGCTGATCAAGAAAACTGCTATGGTGTTTGGTGGGTAGGTGTCAACGTTTCGGATCAGCAGGTACCTCCGAACCGTTGGTATCTCGGTCCACACACTAAACTATACGTTGTCACATCCTAGCATACCTTCAGCTTCAGAACCACCACCGTCAAAACCTTATACCTCAGAAGGTAATGTGTTGTAATGCCACATGTAACTTCATTACAGTGTTCTGGAAAGTCCGTCACCAGTCCCTATCATGGGCAGTTAAAACCAAAATCCACATTCATAATATATTCCTCTAAGATAAAGTTTAAGACTCTCCCTCTATCTAAGCCTAAGTCTTCCTCTGAGACTTCCTGACCAAATTCTTTTCTGTATTCTCACCTCCCCAACATAACATGTCCCATAAATCGATTCATATCGACTGACATAATAATTCAGAAAACAGCTAATACAATTGCCGGGTGAACATCTGACGGTTGGGTACTCAGCTGAACAAGTAATTCATTTATTTTATTAAATCCCAGTAGCACGAGCCTGTCAGTCATTTACGTATTTCGCCATTGATACTCAGTGGCGATGGCGCAATATGATATACGGAGATTCGATGATCGGAGAATGAATTTAATGACGAATTAATACGTATTTGGAAGGAGGCGAGCATTGTATGTTATGACAGCACAAAGGTCTCAACACGTGTACATACACCCGACTTACGCAGCAGTTACCTTCCGGAAGGTGTGGCACAAGTTGGAATACAGTATACATATGGTCAAATATATATGTATATAAAAAGGGAGTCCAGTTGAAATTCAAACTCCAACATGCTGGAACCAGTTCGACCGTAGCATGACCACCCCGCCATCTCTGTTATCGCCCAACAATACCTTTCCGCCACCTCCGTCTCACTGCGCTTTCATCCCCGCACGGAAAAATTCGGCGCATGTTCAAACATGTAATCACTAAACTTTCATAATTCTTTGAATACTGCGTACCTTGAAATTGCGCCAAGTTCACTGTATGGGGAGCTGTCAGTAAAATGACAAAGCTACGAGCAGAAGACTAAGAAACCGTGATTCGATTCCGGTCAGGGAGAAAATATTTTCTCTTCTCCAATATGCCGAGAGTAGATCTGTGGTCTAATCAGCCGCGTTAGTCTTATGGTTACTGAAGGCTCTTCGTAAGGGGCAGAACTGCTGTGCTGTGAAGCTAAACATTCATCTCTGTTTCGAGTTTAAGAATGCTTGGAGTACATCTCCCCTCCCCCAGATGTCTTCATGGTTCTTACTTAAACACTGGGACAAACTTTACGACATTGTATAGGCATATTACTAATTCATATATCGAACGGCACCAGAAATGGCACGGCAGCAGAAATATTCAAAATGTGACATGCAGCTTTCAGTGAGGAAATGTGTGTAGATAACTTAAAATAACATGGCGACAGCGCTACATTAATGTTTGTCGTTTTCTCTAGAAAAAGGGATAGATTATAACAGAAGTGTGAAATTTGGTAGGTCAGAGATTAATGTATACACACACACAAATTTCGCAAAAAATTTTCTCCCGTGCCGAAATATATCAACATGAGTATCGAGTAAAATACGAAGCTTATATATAGCTACAGGTTCATGAGGACGGATCTACAGACCACAGATCACGAGATGATCCCTTCGTCGGGTGTACGGCCGTGTGTGGTGCGGTGCGGGGACTGCTGGCTATAGGCACGACTACTGGACTGCCACTGGTAACAGCGACAGACATTTCCATTACTGCATACAGACTGAAAACGTCAAGAATTTCGTTGCAAGCGAGTGCACTGTGCGAAACCTTTCAGGATGGATATAGTGCACAGCATGGTTTTGGGCTGGTGGCATTTCAAACGGTAGGCCAGGAGCGAGTCACTATTGCAGCGACGCCATGTTTGGTCTAGTCCTTCTCTCTGCCTCCGTAAGTACAGTTGGCCTTGTCATACTGACATTTCAGGCAAACGAACACCCACACCTCGCCTCTTCACTACAGTCACTAGGCCCGTCCGCCAACTCCGCTAATCCGCCAATGGCCAAAAACCATGCATTGCAATATAGTTGCAACGCGACAGTAACCATGAAATATTGCTCGTGCGCGTCTATCGCATACCTTGCAGGGGTAATCTCCTGCTCTGTGGACAGTAATCTATGTCTGCTTTCTACTGAACGCCTACAAAAATCGTTGTAAATCATCTGTATTGAAAAACAGTGACCGTGTCACAGTGGGACAGAACCTGACGGTGTCATTATAAACAGTGCAATCAGCATTCCATAATGACCGGCGTGTTCCCGTGACACACACACACACCTTCCCGCTTTTGAGATAAGTGCATTTACTTGTTACAGAATACCTGGGCATCACCACAAATAAAAAAAAAAAAGGAAACATACTCAGGCGAGCTTTTACATTTTTAAACTGTTCACCATCAATAAGCCAAGCCATATTTTCGAAAAAGACTGATCTACGTACCGGAGTCAGCTTCACAGCCATCCTCTTCATGACTTGGTGTTTGTTCAGTGTTGGTTGATGGCGACAAAGACACCAAACCAATTTACCACATGAGCTACCAACCTTCAGCACAGAGGACAACTGAATCAATGGAACAGGTCCACCTTAGACAGTAAGTCAAGAAATTCCTTCCTTTTACGGAACCAGACGTGTTCAGATATTCACACAGACCACAGAATATGCCAGTTGACTCATAGTTCGACATCCTGTTCCTCAGAACAAATTGTGGTGGTATTCTCCCAAATGTTCAACTGTTCTTAAATCTCACAAGCTTTTCTTTCTTTCTTTATCACGTTTACAAAGCCTGCTTTTCGATAACACCTCAAACCGTTTCAATCGCCATCACACACTCACATTCCACTTGTCAAAGATCATTTTGAATATTATACTCCCATTCATGCGAATGCATTACAAGTTACTCGTTTCCTCGCAGTTTTTCTTTGCATTTATCATCTCCCCGTATGCATACTACATGCCTCGCCCCTCTGATCCTGCTTGATTTGATCGTCCAAAATATACTGGAGAAGAGCAAAAATTATATACAATACCTCTCATAACCTGGACTACAATAACCAATCCTTCTCCTCCTCTTCGTCCTCCTCCTCCTCTTCCTCCTCCTCAAGCGATACAGTCTGTTGTGAACCTTAGCTTCCAATACAATATTCCTCACTTCCCACCGGTATCTGAACGTTGCCTACCTGTTTTTATCCCCATTATACTTAAGTCCTCTTCAACTTTTCATATTTTACGTGGTCTTCCTCCTTTGATTGTTCCTTTTATTCTCGCTATTGCAAACTGTTCTGGCATTCCTTGCTTTTGCATTCTTTCAACATGACATATCATCTTAGTCGGAGGGATTTCATAAATTTCACCATACAGTGCTTTATATGACTGAACCCAAATCACATGTGTGATGTTAGTGGCATTACTGCTGCTGTCACAAAGGAGCACTGTCCTTGTGATGTCAGTTGCTGTTTAGCTATTGAACAGGAAAGGCTACAGGGAATTTCTTGCAGACGGATGTTAAAACATTAATAAAATTTCAAATATGATACTATGAAACTACGACGCTAGTCTAAACGAAATATGAATTTAATACGCTACTTCAGTATCACCCAGTTTTATCGCACAAATGTTTAAAAATAAATAAATAAATAAATACTTTTTTTTACAGAGGCCATCCCGTTGTGTATTAACAAATTTGTATAATGTATTATATACCGTCAATACGCAACAATATATCAGTACAATGATACAATACGTACAATTAGATCACATCACATTACAACTGTATATATTGTATCGCTGTACTGATATACTGTTGTGTACTGACGGTGTATAATACATTATACAAATACTTTATTTTACTTTTGTCATTTTCACAGATCATACGTTTACACAATGAGGTATGTTAAAAAGTGGCCTGCTATGTTTAAAGTATTGTCACTTGGGATAGCAAGTCTCTGGACCGAGACGATAACCCAGAACCTCCAAAATAAGAAGCGCGAGCTTTAACTACGGAACGGCTTATGAACAAAACATATTCGTTTCTCAAATACATGAATTAAGTTTTAAGAAATCCCCTCTAAAAAAGAAGATATTACGCCCGAATTAAAACAAAGTCCGGATAAGTACCACTGCTGCACGCAGCTGTTTGAACTCGGCTCGCGGTGTAACAAGGAAGCTAGAGGGTCCCTGTACCAACAGATCGAGAGCTATCAATGGAGTAAAATATGACTGCAAGAGATGGTAAACAATGGAGACTCATTCATCACCTCCTTCCCGATGCTCCAACTAGTCGGATCTTAACGAACCTTGCTGCCAGAAGTAGCCCTAGCACCTCCATCACTCTCCACGCAAGTAATTACAGCTTGCCTCCGAGCACAGTATATCATTTCATGGCTAACTAAACAGAATAAGGTAACATATTTTAAGTACACAAGCTTCTGGTTTTGGAAACCTCCATCTTAAGACACCTATAATATGCGCGGTCATAACAAATCACGCATAGCTACAGGTTTTAAAAAATTATTTTGAATAAAGTAATTATCCTACAAGTTATATTAATATCAATTAAAGGATGATATAATAAATCATCTCTAACTTGGCAAGTGGTTTAGTTTAAGAAGACACCAAATGAGGAGCTGCTGACATGGTGTAAGCAGTTGCTGCAAGATGGATTGGTCATGGAAGCCCTTAACGTGACACAGTGTACCTTCGGATCCAATAACTATATACGTCTCTGGGCTTGTGTTCAAGATAATCGTGCCTCGACCTAAACAAATACATTTGTGGACAATCTAGATGGGTTCCTATATTCCTTAATATTTCAAGACATACAACGAGGCTCATAATAAGGCGTCTATGATGGCATAATACGGATTAATATTTTTTTTTAATATTAAGTAAAGAATAATTTTTAGTCTGACAAAATTTTTCCTTCCTCTATTACAAATATACCGATTCTGTTGAGTCTGTATATTTGTAATCAAGGTAAAAGGTAAAGCCCACTACAGACCTGGACAGGCCCTTAGGGTTCCAGGAGTTTGATGCTCCCAGATTTCGAGACAATGGGCACATGAAGGGGCAAGACTGTCAGCCCTGCGCACCGGCCGCCTTTACTCCCAGGAGATAACTCACGTTATTAATTTATTTTAGTGGCTGAGTGAACTCCAACGTCATAGTGCGACCGGAAGGATTATGTCAATGAAAAATTCCAGTGACATCACTGGGAACCGAACCGGCGAATTTCCGGCTTGTAGCACGGTGCTTCAACCAACTGCACCACCGCGTGCCCCTATATTTATCACAGAGGGAGAAAAAGATGCGTCAAACTGACATTTTCCTCTTGAGTGCAGTGTTAGGTTCCTGCAATAATATACAATGTTTTATAATCAGCTGCTTCAAAGGCTACTTCTGAAAAGTTAATTATTAATTTCTAATAACGGTGCAAGGAAATTTTCTTCTTGTTGCAAATATATGATGTAATGTGACATACAGAAGAAGTACAGTCCAGCATTTACATACTCATTTAACGTGTCGTTGAATTAGGACGCCAGTACTGAATAAAAGACAACAAAAGAAAAGGTAGAAAATGGCAAAGGGCAGGACAGAAGGGACAAATTTAACGCAGAAAAAATGAAAACAAGGGAATAAGAGAGAAAGAGCAAGACAGGAAAGGAAAAATTACGAACACTGAGACGTAAAAAAAGGAAAACTGGAAATAAGAGATACCAAATCTAGCAGCCACACCGCCAGATTAACCACAATGATGTATTTTAACCAAATGTTTTAACACCGTAATTTTAGCAAGCTCACACAGTACGCTCCCTGATGATGGTGATCACACCGAAACATGTTGGAGCTATTGTAATTTTAATGCAAATTTTAATACTCCTTAAAAACAACTCTCTTGTGCATCAGTTGGTAATAAAAAAAACTTTGTCACCTGTAATGTTCATGAACATGTAAGATTTTTCCATTTCTTGTCTTCCTGTGTGTATTGGGTCAAATGAGCTCCCCATTGCCAGCCACCACCTTGTTTAACCTTTCAAAGTATATTCGTAACTTTACGTACCACCTGGTTCAACATTCAAAAATTCTACGTTGTGATCACATTGCGTTCATGTGTTTTGTACGGATCTCAGAACAAACAGAGAATTTGCCTTGATTAATTTTTATAACAGAGGTGGAGAGTGTTTACTGTGCGATACGAGCTGAGTATTTAACACAGATACCTTTCGTCTTTAAATGGTTAACCCTTATCCTGCTAATGTGCAGAATATGGTGAGCTCCTAATGATGCCAGAAGATGGCATATGGGATTTAATGTAGCGTTTAAAGGGTTAAACCCCATTCGCAGGAAGTCTCGCATTGCACTCGCACACGCAGTTGCATAGCAAGACGTCCATCCCAGCAAATGACCAAGTTGCTGTCAACACGCACGAGGGAAGTTTTCCTAGCATCTACGTTCTGTCTCCCAGGGAAGTCACACCGCATGTAACCCCGGAGTTCCGCGGAACACAGTTTGGTAAATGCTGACATAGCGTTATAGCCTTCCTAGCAGTTGCATGGGAAAAGTATGACTGCATTTCACAAAGCCTGCAACGATATAAATCACGACTAATACTGGTAGATTGTATCTGCTGCGAGACTGTATCGCAGTCACAGAGGAGCCAGGCATTTTCTGCACACAGTCGGCAAAACACTTAACAGAATTAAGAACTTGTTGCGACCAGTGGTTATCTATAAAAGATCCTGTACAAGGCAATTCTACGAAGCCCTGTAAATATTTGCAGGGCAGCCAACAGAGATAATAATAATAACTTACCAGTGACAAAAATACCGTGTCTTGTTGACCATGAATAATTACTGTCCGGGGTAGACTAAGCTTGTGTAATGGAGAACTTCACTGTTCGCACAGTCAGTATTAAATTCCGTGTAATAATGATATTATGTCGAGACATAAGGGAGGGTCGTCTAAACTGTAAACTAATATTTTGACATAAGAAAGGGAAGGAAGGCGTCTATAACGCAGTCCAACATGAATTAAAAAAGGCGTCTATAATGCAGTTTAACATCACGACTTAAGAAAGGCGTCTATAATGCAGTCCAATATCATGATTTAGTAAGGGCGTCTATAATGCAGTCCAACATCATGACTGAATAAAGGCGTCTATAATGCAGTCCAACATTATGATTTAATAAGAGTCTATAATGCAGTTCAACGCCACGACTTAAGACAGGCGTCTATAATGCAGTCCAACATCATGACTTAATAAAGGCGTCTATAATGCAGTCAAACATCAAGATTTAATAAGGGCGTCTATAATGCAGTTTAACATCAAGACTTATGAAAGGCGTCTATAATGCAGTCCAACATCATGATTTAGTAAGGGCGTCTATAATGCAGTCCAACATCATGACTGAAAAAATGCGTCTATAATGCAGTCCAATATCATGATTTAATAAGGGCGTCTATAATGCAATCTAACATCATGACTAAAAAAAGGCGCCTGCGTCTATAATGCAGTCTAATCCACAGTTTTACTCAGGTGTTCTGCACGTCTAACAACCTTCACGCCGGACACTGTTCCGGTTTTCAACACGATACTTGGCACATACACTCACGAAAGACGTTCAATAAGTGACGCTCCCTGGGTCACAGTAAGTAAATGAGAAGTTCGTTACAACGTTCAACGTATCTCGTTTTTTCCGCTGAAGTCTCACTACTTTGTATCCATAATCTTCGAACACGTGATGCATTAATCCCATCTTGGCACGGGTTTAAAAATTCCGTCACGGCATAAATACGGCTCTTGCATTTGCAACCGTTCAAGAACAGCCATTTCCACTTCCTCATTATTGTAAAACACGCCAATATATTGGGGGGGGGGGGGCAATGCATTCACGTGCTCGAAAATTATGTTGAAAATGATACTTCATTAGAATAAACAAAATACATATAACGTTATAATGAATTGTCATTTAATGTTTATGGTTTAGGAACATTTAGTTATTCATCATCCCTCGTATTTAACTAAGATATGCTCTTATATATTACGGACTCTGAGGGACAGCTTGAAATCACGTTCTAAATGTATATTCTGGTAAATACAGCTACATTTATATTACGATATTAAACCTGACAGAGTAATAGTAGACGCTAAGTGATGTTGCCCTTTTTTCGGCAAAGATGAATGACGCAATACGACCACAGCATACTTCCCCTGCCCCATCCTGCTCCCACTAGTAAATACTTGCTAACGTATACAACGCCAGAACAAAAAGAATTACTTTTCCCAAACGGACTACATGGATTTGTCAGAGACAGAACTCTTTGACAAAACGATGCCGTCATTGCTAACATTATACGGCGTGTGGATGGTCAGTGGTAGATGAATGAAATGTGAGTACGGATCATTGCAGAAATTATACTGACAGTGCAATACCGAAGTACCCGGAGAAACAACCGTCACAAAATTCGTACGGACTGACCTGAGGCGGTGAGAGGCCGGCCATGGAATGATCCTATATGACCATATCATGCATTCTGTGCAGGAAGCCGTTGTTTACTGTCCGACGTCCGAATGCCTCATGCCGAAAGCCACCGAACACATTTCGGTAGTCAGGTCCTATGAGTGAACACTAGATGCTTCCAGGCCGAGTTCAGCTTTGAACACATATCGGTCCACTACAATAATCAGGTTTGCTTTAAATGAATCTTGCACAGAACCTGTCGCTTTCTTCAAAAACGATTAATTGAATATAGAAGTTGTAGTCGACAAAAAATGCACAACTCATTAAAATCTGAACAATTTTTACCGAAGATGTTTTATCCCGTTACAGCGATCATTCAATGAAACACACCGTACAACAATTTCTTACTCTATACTGTGTGGAACCCACAGCTAGACCAGATGCATGGAAGCCCAATTATTATACCTGCCATAAGTTGATCTCACGGCTGGGGGGCATGCAAAGTTGTAAAGGGTGCATTTGTAAATTGTATGTGTTCCAACACAGTAAAAATTTAAATTGTTTCTAGCTGTACACAGCAGTAGCGTTCTTAACAAACTGTGACCGATCGGTTGATCAACTACCTTCGCGTCCTTCACGAAACCGCACGGTTCAATACGGTACCCACAAACGCCCGCCACTAGAACATGTTCTGGGCCAAACATATCAATCCACATTCTGCTTCGTGAAGATACACTTAGTGTCACACTACCAACAGTTCCCAGACCAAACAAGAGTTTACCGAACAAGATGGTACAGCGGTAGCAATCTAGACATGTGTTTGGGGGGTTCCTAGTCCGACTCTCGGTCAGGTCGTTGGCTATCCTAACAAGTTTCTCATGGCATTTCTTAGGCCACTAGTATCTCGATTACTCCACTAACATTTCATTCTAAATCTTTTCCACCGTTCGACGTCACACAACCCCAGCCAAGGGCAATGTAAATCACACAGAGAAAAAAACAAGACACGCCATCATAATTCCTTAATGTTTACTGGCTACAACTTCTAAACTCGTCACGCCATGCTACATGTACCGCCCATTCGATCATGTTACTGTTTGCTTCTATTGGCCATTATCTGGCCGTAATGAGACGAATGTGTATTTACTGCAATTCCATGACGCTGGGTCGTCCAAACGAAATTATTATGCAGCGGGTAAAGAAATTCACAACTCTTAGAAAACACAACAGGTAATTCCTGTGTTCACAAAAGCCTACATTAGGATCTCTTCCGATATACACGAATTTATAGTACAATTCCATAACCTACTTTAGGTGCGTCCGCACAGTCGCCAAAACAGTTTATTAGCTTCGTCGTGTCCGTCCGTCCGTCTGTCCGCATGTAAAAGCGCTGCTCCCACTGGAAGGATTTATGTGAAATTTGATATTGGCGTCTTTTATGAACAGCTGTCACGAAAATACAAATTTGGTTAAAATCGGACAAAAACATCCGGCACTTTACACCAACACCGAAGTATGCTTTTTCAAGCCGGCGACTTTAAATCGCCATTATAGCGCTCTGTTAGAGCGAAGTTACATCAGGCCCTTAAGGTACTCGAGGAGGAGGTACAAACCTTACACAAAGGCTCCACAATCTCACTTTATACCTTACACACATAGCTTATCCTGTTCCGTCTACGTACCATTCATCACTGTAATTTTCCACAACACCTCTGAGTCCACTCAGACTCCTACACAACGGGCATTGAAAGGTCTTCTCTGGGAGTAAGGAAGCCGGAGCGTGAATGTCGCCAATTTACATGAAATTGAGCCGTACACGCACGATCTCACATGCATTTATAAAGTGTCTTCTCTTTAAGCACAAGGAATTCTACGTACCATACCTTTGCCACCAACTGACGCCTAGGTCTCTCACGTCGCAGCAACCGTTACAGTAGCATAACTTAACTGCAGTCTATGAAACAAACAACCTTTCTGCTGGCCCTTAGGTGTAAAACTTTGCACGCCCTTGACTATTTAAAGACACTTTCAAGACAGAAGTAATATAGCAAAGACACAGAAATCAGATCAATGTCCGTGTTCAGTGTTAGTGATCCAGTATGTGAAGAACAGAACTGTCCGAGGTGAGGCTATTAAATAACGACACCAGACTTGAAAAGTTTTGTATTAATAAGAATACTGAATGTACATGTTATTACTTTCAAAGTAATTATCGGAAGCCACACACCGCTTAACAAGATCCTGCCATGTCTCGATGCATCCCCTGTAGTAATTTCGTAGGTGAGTGTTAAGCAACTCTGCCATATTCTCCACTGCAAACTGAAAGTCTCAGTTGCAGTTTTCTTCATTTTCACAAGAAGCTTTAAATATATTAGTTGCTCAGTTTTTACGAAGAATGTTCGCGTCAAATTAAAAAAAAAATAAGTTTACAAAGAATTTATTACTCGACACTATGTGAACTGACGGAGCTCGGTTTGGCAAACTACTAGGAAAGAATTCAGAGGCAACAATTATGTATTTCCTTTGGAGATCAATGATAAACGTACAAGCTGCGAGCGCAGTCCCGTTACTTCATAGCCTGCAGTCTTATTGTTTAAAAGCCACATCTCGCATAACAATAAAGCATAATTCATACTGTTTGATGCTTTCAGCCACACAATTTGCATAGCATCTCGTGACAGTTGCTGCAAACGTTGAAGTGAAACAGACGTGGAAGTAAGATAGTGCAGCCAATTTTAAACGAGTGTCCCAGGATTAGTTCGGACGAATCGAAGAAAACCACAAAAAAATAAAATAAAATAAAATAAAATGCTGCTCACCGAATTTGGATTGGAATTAGGGACTCAGTGAACAATGGGTAGGAGTACCAACAATTCAATAAATAAATTAGAAAGGCATCCCTAAGATCTGAATAAATTGTAAGATATCACTTACCGCAGAAGCATGTAAACGCATTTCTTTTTACGCAAGTGAATAGCGTACAATATTCCTTCTTCACAAACGATCGACTTGTTGACCCATTCCGAGAAGGCAGCACATACATACACATACACACACACACACACACACTCACTCACTCACACACACACACACACACACACACCGTATGTTGTTCAACGAAATGTGAACAGATGGAAATACACACGACACCTAAGGTGGTGGTAATGCACCAACGTATCAGTTGTTAAACTGCAGAATAAATTCGAGGGAGTTGAAAGCTGTATATAACAAATACCTAGGCCATGAACAAATACCACAAGCACCATGACATTGGGGCGGCGCGCTTTGTTATCCCGGTGGATTAGAACCTACTGAACTTAATACGACTATGATTAAAATGAGACAGCTGGAAGCTGACAGTGGCACCGTAGCACACTGTCAAGTGGCGAGATCTGAACCATTTGGCATCAGGGCTCCGCTCTTCTGGGATGTGAAGTGAGGTATGTTTACCAGGTAAACAGCTGCGTAACATCCCAGAAGAGCGATGGCTTCAACTACACAGCGGCGGAAGCCTGAAATCTCGCAATCAGCATCAGTCAGGCTTTCCTTTCGTTACTGTGCGCTCTCGATGCACTAAATGTAAAACCTTACTGCTGAGGAAGGCAGTGTTTGACTTCAGAGCGCAGAACTCAAGTGTCAGACGGGCGTAGGTAAAATTGCCCATATTTTAAGGGACCCAAAGGTTAATTATCCCATTCACACAGTCGCGACGTACATAACATGTCGTAATATGCTGGTTATTGCCGATCCAACTGGACGCGCGGTCTAAAGCGTGGGTCTGTGGCCGCTCGCTTGCTGGGATTGCGGGTTCGAATCCCGCGGTGGGCATGGATGTCTGACTATTGTGAGTGTTGTGTGATGTCAGGTAGAGGTCTCTGCGTCGGGCTGATCACTCGTCCAGAGGAGACATACCGAGCGTGATCGCGAAGCCTCGATAATGAGGAGGCCCTAGCTCACTAGGAGCTGTTGAGCCATTGTAAAAAATGCTGGTTGTTTACAATCACAAGTCAGACTCCTCACACCTCCCAATCTGGTGGACCACCCCATTTTGTTGTCCGCGGCTGTTTATTCAACCTATGCACAACTACAATCCATATCTGGAGGCTGCCGCACACAACAGACGCGCCAAACCGTGCAGACGAAAGACCCACTTCTCTCTTGAACACGAGTTACAAGCTATGGTAATAGCTAATATGATAATAAACAACTAATTTGATCCGAACAAGTGAGCTGACGGGCGGATTGTGTTTTCCACGAGGTCTTCAATTTATATAGTTGGTACAAATAAAACAAAAACATACAACTGAAAACTAAAACAACGCGCAACATCCTGACACCAAGAAAGATTTTTACACATTTTGAACATCTAAAATGCAATTAATGACACTATTTATTGCCTTACCGCGACCATCATTACACATGCGTGACTAAGATGGCAAACAGAACTTCCACTGCGGAGATACGTAATTGGATGAAAAGATGGCGACCGGGGTTCCTTCTTTCGTGGACAGTCGCTTCGTATCGCAAATTCAACGGTGGAGAAATAGAGAGAAAAAAATAATGATGCTATAAAACACAAGAAAATCGAAAGCACAGCAAACAATTAAGAAAACAATAACGCTCTCTACACCTCCATCGAGATTAGAACATTTTAAAATTATTATTTTTAACTTCCTTTCAGAAGCGACTGTTATCATCAGTTGGGTGATGATTTATCTGGTCTACTGTGTTCATCGTTTTCTTTAAGCCAATTAGTAAAAGATGTGGTATTACGTATTATAAAGTAAACACCCATATATCAGCCTGGCATGGGAAGCTACAGAAATTAGAAAGACAACCCGAGATACATATCTTTGGCTTGTATATCCTCCAGCAAGACTCAGGGTACAAGAGAGGCAATTTGTCGGCCCACGGATACTACAGTCGTTGGAAATCAAACGCCCTTAAGCAAGGCTCAACATAATTAAATACCATTCACAGCGTGGCGAATAAGAACTCTCTGCCCCTGTATGGTAAGGACAGCCACTCCTCCGGCCTGTAGTCCGGTAGTCATAAGTTCCCTATTGTGGTACTCTGAGTTACAACTCCGTGAAATCCGGTAAGTGGCGACGGACGTTTCGGGGAAACATACTGCCTCGATCTCGAGTCTAAAACTGTCCCTGTGCAAGGGTTTAAGGAACGAAGGGAAGTAATGTTACAGCTCCATTCATTCTTAGCCATGGTACGAGACAGGAGTGGTCAGCTTCCAGCTACGGGCCGATTTACCTCCGACACCCACTGAGCAGGAGGTTGAGTGGGCCTCAGAGCCGGCCTTCACGTTTTGTAGAAGATAACAATGTTGCTCCTACCGGGAATCGAACCACGATTAAATCGGGTGCACGGCGCTAGTAACAATACCTACTACAGTAACCCGGCTCCCATTTACCAGACTACACGGTTTCATAGCCAAGCATCTTCCCAGCCGTCAAAATTTAAAATCTGCAACAACAAACTATCAGCCTAAAGACAGTACACAAAGTTTAACCGATAATAAAAACAAGAATTTTAGTGCAACGGTCCAGGGTTCTTTTGTACGAAATTACTTAGCTGACGAACAGACTCCCAGACTCCTGCTTTTACTAAGCGTGACAGGTTAATACGGAATTCACGTAAGCCACACCGAGAACGTTGGGCCAATTTTGTAGTATCCCATCACCTACTTCTACAGGCCGATCAATTGACGCTACAAGTGTTAGAGGGAAATAATCGGTGTTCGCCACGAGATGAATATGAAAAGCACAAATACCTTCAGTGGTCAAGAGTAACGTTTTGGTCTATCAAAAAAAAGTGGGGATCTAATTCCGTCGTTGTGTACGTCTGTCTGTCGGCCTCCGCAGAACAGCTCGTCTCCAACTGCACGGATTTCCACTGCATTTGATATTGGAGAATTTTGTTAAATTCTGTAGATCAAATTAAAGTTTGGTGAAAATCGGTCAAAAATGACAGCCACTTTACTTGAAGACCTGCGGGTCAGGATAGCGTAGTCCGTATAGTGACTCGCTACGGGCTGGACGGTCAGGGGATCGAATCCCTGTGGGGGCGAGATTTTCCGCAACCGTCCAGACCGGCCCTGGGGCCCACTCAGCGTCCTACACAATGGGTACCGGGTTTATTTCCCGGGGTTAAAGCGGCCGGGGCATGACGTTGACCACCCATCTCCATCTAGCGCCAAAGATAAAGAAAGAGTAGAGCTATACCTCTACTCCACCTCCAGGCCTTCGCGTCCAGTTCTTGGTTGAAGTTTACTTTAACTTCAAGCCCTACACACATTTATGCTACTTCGCTGTATACGACAGAACTAAGAGAAATGCAATCCACGATCTACATGTAAGTAATATGACGACACGTGGATGTGATATGTATGCTGGGTAATGACGACAACAACACTAGCCAAGGCATAATGTTTAATATTTATTCCGTTATAATCCACTGTAATGCAATGATATGGCGCCACAAAGAGTGATTGTGGTGAGACGTTAATATTCCAGTGACGTAGTATTACTGATGTTACGTCACATTCAAAAGCAATTAACGGATTTTTCTTTCATGGGATTTACACAATGCACAATTCAAATTGCTGCACCAGCAGGTTTAACACTCGACAACTGTACATTCTGTCCACACTGTATTTATGTGTTTTGTTTTTATCTGAGAACAAACAGCGATTTTTGCCCTATATAACGTCAATTGATTGGTTTTTATAACCGAGATGAAGTGTTCACTGTGCGGTACGAATTGGGTCTTTTAAAGAAAGCAGTTTGAGCTTCGTGTTCAAAGGGTTAACAACATTTTCGTAGACATGAAATACCATACCTTAATAGGAGCAATAATACCACACGTAATACACCTACAACTGTCACAACCATAACAAATGTGACCTAAGGTGATCAACTGGTATTACTATTTGAGACGAGTCTAGAAGGCAAATCATTGTTACGTTACACGTACACAGTAGAACTCCACTTATCCGGACGCGGTTATCCGGATCGGTTTGACCCTTCGGGTAAATTTGTCGACAATTCTACAAAACTAACTTGCCTTGAAATTACCGGTTATCGGATCAAGTACAGTGTAGTGTTATGACTTCTAGAACTGCAAATCAGACGTAGTCGAAAGGTTTAGACGCAGGTACACACTGTCAATAGTAACAGCCGAATTTTAAGCTGCAAATATATAGCCTGTTTTCAAAGAAAAATCCTATTATCCGGAATTTCGGCATATCCCAATGGCTGGCCATCCCAGATGAACCGGATAAGTGGAGTTCTACTGAACTTCCTATTCTGTTACATGTTAAAGCAAGAGGCACATACAGTTATCTCCTTCAAACACTGTAAAGATCTTAATTTCCAACAAGTTACTGTGGACAGTACGTCTTTTGAACTTCTCTAACTTCGTACCAGCGGAAACCGCTGGTACGAAGTTAGAGAAGTGCGATGGGTTCAGATGTTGTGTTAGTCCTCCTGCTGCTGCTGTACAGCAGCAGGAGGACTAACACAACATCGCAAACATGTAACGACATGCTACTACAACACCATCATACCAACAAGAGATAAGTAACTTTAGCATGAACTAATAGCTCCCTGAAGATGGTTTAAATGTAAACCGAAACATGTCGGAGA
>Ga0123352_10007475_pt1 | contig 16864 bp, 12 predicted proteins | sample TergutLab28metaG_FD_89700 | JGI IMG/M metagenome (GOLD analysis project Ga0123352, IMG submission 89700) | Labiotermes labralis P1 segment gut microbial communities from Petit-Saut dam, French Guiana - Lab288 P1 | ecosystem: Host-associated > Arthropoda: Insects > Digestive system > Gut ... | reverse complement strand
TTTACGACTGCGGAGTGTTGTAACGAGAACTTCCCAACTACCTGCACCTTTCGAGCCCAACCCCACCCTTCTACGGCCTCCCCTCCCTTCACAATGCCCTACTGAAAGTAGGGAGGGTATTTTGCCCCACTCTGTATAACTCATCTCTAATAATTTTAAGCTGTACAGTATATAGTAGTGTTGTGTACTGGAAATGTATTTTAATACAAACTGCTGTTTAGCAACAACAAGAGGGAAAATTAACATGCATGATAAGAAGCTGTTTTGTATTAGATAGATTCATAACAATATGACAATTTCTATATCCTTAAGGTTTTGTAACCTAATTTGGAACTATGGAATGTGAAAATAAACAGATAAACAAACAAACATACAATAAAAGAGAAAATATGTGCTGAGAACAGAAAGGTAAACTTTCCATTGTCTTAAAGAGCTGCCTACATAAATCCATTTTTTTAATTAGTCATAATTAATTTTTTTTTATTCTGGATATTTTAATACTATTAGGGTGTTACCTCCCAAAAATTATGCCATAGGATATGATCAAATGTGCATAAGAAAAATATAGCATTCTAAAAGCTTTCCTTGACCACATTGATTTTACGGCTCCTATTGCATAACATGCAGAGTTCAGTCTGGAAATTGATTGTTCAGTGTGGCTAATCAAGTTAGGGTGTCACCAATCACTAAACCCAGAAACTTTGTATATGGAACATTAGCAATAGTTGTAGTAAAGTAGTTAATATCTAACATATTGTCAGTGCAAATTTTAGTTCTAAATTCTAAATAATACATTTTGTTAAAGCTGAGTGATAGAAATTGGCTTTAAACCATGAGAATATATCAGAGAGTGTTTTTTTTAATGCTGTTTGAAGTCCTCCTTGATTAGAGTTTGTTACTATAATGCTGGTATCATCTCCAAAGAGCACAACTTTAGCACCTTTATCGGTTGTTTTGGGTAAATAATTAATATAAATAAGAAAAAATAATGGCCCTAAAATTGGACCCAGAGGAACCCTATTTGTAACTTTTTTTCGATCCAGAAGAAACAACTTCATATGCATTAATTTTATCAGTGAATACTTTTTGGTATCTTCCTCTGAGAGAAGATTGTATCGAATTTAGAAATTTCTCACACCTTCCATGAAACTCTAGTTTATCTACTAGAATTCCATGGTTAACACAGTCAAACACCATCTTCAGGTCACAGAATATTCCTCCTACTGAAAGTCTGTTATTCATAGGTTTTAATATTTCATTAATTACATTATAAGATGCAGCCTCAGTGTAACTATTGATTCTAAATCTGTATTGTTTCTTGACCAGTATGTTATTACTGCATATATGTTTATATATTCTTAAATATATTACTTTTCGAAAATCTTAGAAAAGGACATTAAAAGAAGGATTGGCCTATAATTTGTGGTGAGAAGTTTGTCTCCTTTCTTATAGACAGGTTTGATTATAGCATATTTTAGTCTTTTGGGGAATACAAAGGGATTTGTTACAAATAAAGGTTAAGAGAGAAGTGATGAAAGGGGCACTTAATTTTAGAATTTTTATGGGGATTTCATCATACCCACATGAGGTTTTAGTCTTTATGGGGTTTTGATAATCTTATCAATTTCATAAGTTGTGGCCTAGTTCCAATTAATAATTAGGAATGTGCTATTAAAGTTGTTAATCAAGTAATTGGAAGGATTCACATTTTCGCTAGGATCGTTGTTACCTTTTTTGATGTTTCCGATAACAGTTTCAGCAACAGTAAAGAAATAACCATTAAAAGTGCTGGCATTTTCCTGTTGATTATTCATGACAGTGTTATTAATTTTTGAGGATTCAGTATCATTTTGACAGTTGTTATTTCCTATTTTTTAAAAATAGTTTTCCATGTAGTTTTTATTTTACTCTTGGATTTAGATATTAATTCTTGATAATACTTTTTTGCTGTCTTTGTAATATTTGTTAATATCTTGCAGTATCTTTTGTATTGTAGTTTGAGATATGTCGTGCTAGTTCTGTTGGCGTCTGCTAGCAGATGCCAACAGAACTAGCATGACAAATACCTATTGCGTGTATACGGTGTTGAGATACTGCTGATGATGGACAGTGGAACTGTCCGAAATATATAGAGTACTTTATAAAATAAATTTGAGAAATAGTGCATCTCGTTGGCTTTTATTATAAGAATATGAGAATTGCTCCATGGAGTTAGGAAGTTAGTTTGTTAGATGTAAAACAAATAGGCCTAATTTGAAAGTCATAAAAGTTAAATGTGTCTATTTCATACTCTACAAATTAGTATGTCAATTTTCATACATGAAGGCATATCGATATAATTTGTATTTCATGAGCAGGAGACTGATTGGTAATGTGTTGATGCAGATGTCTTATGAACCGCTGTGGACGATTTGTGTTGTGTATCTTAGACCTATCAAATTATATGCAATATTCTTTCACATTATGCACCCATATTTCAGCAGTGTACAGAAGTTGACAGATATGAACAATGCCATTGTTCATTTTGACAAGTTGATGATGCATACATGTGCCTTCAGTTTGTGTCTTGTGAGTAGGCTATTGTAATGTGTGTCCGTAAATGTCTGAGGAACTGAAAGTCATCATGCTGTGTGAGAGAGAGTGAATTGATGCATTGTTATGTTGAAAATTATTAAACTTGAATGTTATAAATCTCATGAAAACAGGTCTGAAATATGTTACAGTTGTACTGTATTGTAGAACGTCAGAGTTGTTTGCTCTAGTGTTGGTGCGGCTGACACTACATTTTTATGTCATAAGGTACATCATAAATTAGCTACATGTTAATACAAGATACCTGGCTGTTTATGCATTCATGATCTTTCAAGACTGTGGCAGTGTGCCACTGCATGGATGCTAAAAATTATATTTTCATGTATTTTCGGCCATGTGAAAGATGCAACAGTATGTGTTGTTAGCTACAGATTTTTTTAGGTACACAAATGATGGTAATGTGCAATCTTTTATTTCAGTTGGGCCCATCACCTGAACTCATCAGAATGGTAAGTGGCTGGCTGATTGCATTTACATCTTTCAGAACTTTGAATTGAATTTTTATGCCGAAGCAATCTTGTAATACAAAGAATAGTGTGTGTGTGTGGTGTGTGAGTGAGTGTGTGTGTGTGTGTGGTGTGTGAGTGTGTGTGTGTGTGTGTGGTGTGTGAGTGAGTGAATGTGTGTGTGTGGGGCATGTGAGTGAGTGTGTGGTGTGTGTGTGTTTGTATTTGTGTTTGTCCCAAAGTTTTGAACCGGGTGGCAATTGGTCTTAGAAGGGGGAATAGATTTTACGCTAATTTAGGTCCTTTTATTACCCAGGCCTTTCCAACAATATACTGTTTTAAACATTTGGTTCTTTATTGACACTCACATGCCAGCTGTGCAAACTTCTGAGATAAGGGAGTTATGTTGATTCAATGAAACGTAGTATCTGGAAAGTTGTGTGTATTGATAACACTTTGTGCAGTGTACAGCTGTTGTTTTTAGGTCAGTTTTTGAACTTTGCTTTTGTGGGATATATGAACCTGTACCAGCTGCCTTCATGTGACACTTCACGGTGTATGTAGCCAGTGTAATAAATTTGTGTTTGTGTGTGTACCAAGACAAACCTCCACAAGCAGGTCAAGTCTCTCGACCAGCATGTTTGATCCCATTTGGAAAGACACCCAGTTTTAAGTCATGCTCAATAACAGTAGTTGTTTGTGCTTTGTTGTAACCTAGAGGCATAGACTGTGGGCCCATAAACTCATGCGCTACACATGATTTGTTAATAAATGGCAATGCTTTAATTTCTAACATCAGAACATTAAGTATATTTGTCTTTGGCGTTCAGGTGACTGGTGCATAATGATAAATTCTTATAATAAAACCAACTAGATGTACTAATTTCTCAGATTTTTTAATGGAATAAAACTCTACATGTTTCGGACAGTTCCTCTGTCCATTGTCAGGAGTTTTTCACTGTACACACAGCAGTGGTACATGTCAGTGTTTCTCAACCGCCGGGCTGTGGCCTGGTACCGGGCCCTGACATCAATTATACCACGCTGCAAGAGGTTCTCCTGGAATTTGTCATTTTAGTTTTCTAAGAATTTTTCATGAATAAATATTTTATGGTGGAAATATTCTGAGGAGAATAATATTTGTGAATGTGTCGAAAAGCTCAGACCCAGATGTTGGCCTGAGGAAACTACAGTATGCTGCAAGATTTAATTAGCCCAGTGATTGATAACTAATTAAAATGTAATTTTATGTTTGTCAACATGCCACACCATGTACATAAGTGTACTAATACTCTTTATGCCATAATTAATTATTAATACTTATGTTTGTTTAATGTATGAACTTAAAAAAAAAATTGGAAAAGTATTTATGAGCAAATATGTTGGGACGGGGCTCTCGTCTTATGAAAAAAGAATTTACCGGGCTGCGGTCTCACAAAGATTGAGAAACATTGTTATATGTGATACATTTTGGCTTTGTGTGCAGTGAAAAACTGATGATGGACAGAGGAAGTGTCCGAAACATGTAGAGTTGTATTCCATAAATAAATTTGAGAAATTAGTGCATCCAGTTTGTTTTATTATGAGAATATATTTGTTTTTGTGTGCTGTACTTAAAATAAATTCAAAATGTATTGGACAAGTTTTTGTTAATGACTGGTAATTCCAGATATTCTGCTGTTTTACACTCATTGTTCTTGGGCATGGTATTTATTGTTTTGTTCGTGAAATGAAGGATATGTGAACTTATTATTGTACATCTTCCATGAAAATGATAAACATAGAGAAAGTTTTTAACCAACAAATTGCACATATTAGGAACAGAAAACACTCCTACATGTTGTGTTTGTTGTCTGTACAGTGCCTTATATGTAGATGGGTTCACCCTGAAGGTGGCTATAGACAATAGCTGAAACATGTCATATGTTTTCTGTTCTTACTGTGTGCTGTTGGTTGCTTATAAACTTCTGTGTGGAAAGATAGGTCTTCTGACGACGCTCCAGTGTTACTGTCAAACAGTTCGATAACATCTTCTCTGGTTCCTCACTGATAACATTTGCCCTAGTATCTGCTATCTACTCTATCATATGTACTTGCCTTGAAATTGTGATATCATTACAATGTCCTCAGATGTGTGCGGTGTTTGGTTCTTCCATTGCTTGTTACTGTCTAGCCAGCCATCTTGGAATCACATGTAAACACTTGGTTGCACACTTGTGTTATACACAATTAGAAGATGCAGAATTGAAAAACATTCCGCATAGTGACATATCTGAGGGAACCGGCACTGGGGTAAATAGGTTGGAGCTGTTTCTTTGCTCTATTAATTTTATGGTTTAGTAGTGGTTTACAGGAGTGTATAGACAGCGAATGTAATATTTGAACATTTTCGTTAACATTTACTAATGAGAATTTAGATTCTTGTGACACACAGCAGACTCTTGGCACCAACCCCAAAATTGTTTGCTCTGCTCCACTTGTCTTTCTTGGGTCAAGTTCTGGGAGAGAGGCCAAATGTTACTCAAAATAACTTCCTTTTGTCTGGGCATCACCAGTTGCTTACACACCATTATCTGCCACAGACTGTTTGTTCATCTTATCTTTATGTATGTTGCGGTAACTGCGTGTGTTAGACAGCCTCTAGTTCTACATGTGTTGAAAATAGTGTCGGTGTTTTACAGTGCTGCTGCATTGTAATAGTCACTTCATATTTCTGTCCTGAAAGATAAATATATTGTTGCTTTCTCCTGGGGGTGCACAAAGTTTCCAAAAATCTAAGAGCCACCTCAAAATTTTGGTGTCAGAAGGGAGACATTAAGCATGTTCCACAGTGGGGACCCACAAACATTAGGTGCCCCTTCACAAAATTTAGTCACCCAGCTGACCTGGTGCCTGGGATTTATGCACCCCCTTTTGTATACTGTTGTCAAGCCTTTCAGGATTATGGTATATCTTAGGGTTCATTTTGATGTTTCTTGTTGTGAAATGGTTTGCATTGTTAGACAATGTTGCTGTGCTTTTCACAGGTAAATAGGTGTGCTGTATAAAATGTATACAGAAAGAATATTTGGTATTGAATGCAAATTGTCAGTGCCTGATGTCTAGGTTTGAACTTAGGTATGTAAGAGAAACACATGAATATCTCATGTGATCACTGTAGCGTCAAGTGTAGCAAAATTATTGCCTCATATTTATATAAGATAGGAATGTGTAGTCTTCCCATGTTATTGGTACTGATGAGTTCAGAAAGGTCATTTAAATTTCATTACCAATTTTTCTCGTAACATGTATACAGGTTTAAAGAAATAGTAATGAGAAACTCTTTAGTATTCAGTACTTTTGTCTACAAAAATTGTCTGTTCCTGTGTATGTTTACTATCTAACTAACTCCATGGCATATGGTCCTAGAACCGCTACTACTTCCTCATCCAATCAAGAAATTTCCTTTATTTTGTGGAACCCAAAGTTTCAGCATGGTGTTTGCAAGAGCCCACCACTTCTCCCCATGCTGAGCCTGATGTATTAAGGCTGTGCCATCTCACAGTTTCTTGAAGATCCATCTTAATATTATCTTTCCATCTGTACCCAGGTATTCTAAGTGATGTGTGTCCTCCAGGTTTCGCCACCAATATCCGGCATACATTTCTGTTCTACCCATACATGCCACATGCCCAAACCATCTCATCTTCTTTGACTTGATTGTCCCCATAATATTTGATGAGGAGAGCAGATCTTGAAGCTAATCACTTTGGAAATTTATCCAGTCAGCTGTTACTTTCTCCATCTTTGACCCAAATAACTTCCACAACACCTTCTTATTACACACCCTCAGCCTTTGTTCATCTCTAAATGTGCAACACCAGGTTTCACACCCATGTGAAGCAACATTCAAAGTTATTACTGTGCTACTGGCATATGTTATATGTCCTTTCCTCATCATCACTGTCTGCATTTAGTCAAGTGGAAGTTGTTCATGTTTCTTCCATCATAGTTCAGTCACCTGAAAAGGATCGACGATGCCTGGCAAGTCATCAGGTAATCGTGGCCGACAGCACCATCATCACCATCAGCATCACCAGAGTCGACGACGAAAATCACGTAGGATGGAATCTGGCACATCAGGTGACCCTGCTGGGGATGCAGAAGGAGCAGATGCGTTTGCTGACTTTGATGGGGAAACCCATCAGCTTCTGGAAATGAGTGCATTGCAACCGAAAGTGGCCGCACGGGTACTGCATGAAGAAACCGAAAATGTGTGGAGTATAACCATTCAGGTGTTCATACCCTTCTTGGTGGCGGGTTTGGGGATGGTTGGTGCTGGTCTGGTGCTGGATGTCGTTCAGGTAATTGTATTTATGTTTGTCAAATGTAAAAGTAATGCAGAGACATTTGAAATGTAAAATACAAGAATCTGGTTAAAGTGGGGACATGTTTTATTATTTCACGTAAATAAATACAAATTCTGTCTGTGACAATAAGTGTGGCTGATGGTTTGAAACAATCAAAAATTGAGTATAAAATTTTTAACATTGACATTGAGCATTTGTTTTAGTTCATGATGGAATGAGTGTGAGTTGTTCAGAATGTATATTTTTTATATATGTTCCAAAAAGCTGCCCCAATCATATTAATGCTGCCTTTTTCTTGCTGTAATACATTTATGTAGTGAATCCTTACAGGTATATACAGTATATGTGTGTGTATATATATATATACACCTCCAGTCATCAAGAAGGATTGTGCTCTTTGGAACTGGTGAGCTAGTAGTGTTTGGTGTTCTCGAATTCCTGTCCCATGTTTGGATACAACTTAAAAGTATTGTTACACCTATAAAAACCCATGGTTTATTTATGCACTAACTTGTTTCAGAGCTGACATGTGTGTTGTCACATCGGACAAGTATATGTCCGTTTGGCACTGTCAGCAGTGAAACCTGTTCCAATTTATATGTAAATGTTAAAGCAATTAATTGACAATACAAAGCTTACTGACAGGAAAAAAAAAATGGATATTTTCTAGGATTAGGAACCTGGGTGTGCTTGATGTGCACCACAAAAGCTGACTCTGAATGTGTCTCACAGCCATTTGAGCCTGGTTAAAATCATGAAATGTTGAGCAGTAAAAGTAAAAGTTACTGTATAGACAATCATTTGTGTAATTTTGTCAAAGACAGCTTGTATTTGTTAGACTAGTATGGTGTAATGACATACAGTGGTGAACTTGGTGCTTACAGCATTGGGAAGTGTTCCGTGTCGTGTCTGAAGTGTTCATATTAGTACCTGCTTTATTAGGCCTAAAGGGCAATCTGGAAATGACGCTTGCATCTCGACTGTCCACTCAAGCCAACTTAGGTCACATGGACAAACCGAAAGAGCAGTGGAGTCTGATCATTGGTAACCTGGCACTCATTCAGGTTAGTCTTTTTTCCCTCTTTACTGAAGTTTACCCAGACCTGCAGCAAAACAAAAATATTCTGGCATGCTGATATTTCAAACTAATTAACCTTATAAAGGCCCAAGTTTGCATGTACAAACACATGTAGGAAAAGCCTTTAGAAATTGATCTTATATATTTAGGCAACAAGGAGAGTACTGCATTCAAAAGACTTGCTGCATATTCTCTTTTATTTTCCACAAAATGCCATTGTTCCATAATATAATTTTTTCTGTTGAAATAATATTCACATTTTTCATAAACCATGCACTAAAATTTAAATACCCACCTTGGTAGGATACAGTTGTATGTATGAAGCTGTTACACAAGTTTACTTCAATTTTGAAGGTTAATTTCATTGTATGTAAGTTTGTTCCCATATCACAAGAAAGTTTTGTGTTTTTAAATTAGATCCTGGCATGATGGAGTCTGTATCATGGTACTGTTTGTGAATTGGCAAGCTGGTGAGATGAATAATACATACCTGCAGAAAGGTGCAATATGCTGTGGCATCTCTTCACATGTGCCATTTTAATGGTGTTTTTGTTGAATGTAGTGAGTGATATGTTTTGTTTTCTGCTACACTGTATTGTGAATATGAGTAAGGGCTATTGCAGTTTGTGTAACAGACTGCAATATGCAGGATTCAGGTCTTCTGTGGCACGACACTATATCACTGTGTCACTGGGTTAGTGATTCCCAATGTTTTGAAGAATCATAGTGCCTTCATGTGTAGGGTAAAGGAATCCAAGTAGACTGCCTGATCATTGAAGATGAAGGCACTGTGATCCTTCAAAAGTCTGCAACACAGTGTTACATCTCAGAAGGTCTGTGTACATGCAAAATAAAAATGTTTTAATTGGATAGAAAACTTTTCCTTTATTACAGAATTATCCAATACAAGTTGGGCTGTCATTAACTGTCATCAACCACCCCCCACCCCCAAAGCCATGTGTTGATATAGTAACAAGTAACTTGATGTAGGCCTCAATTTGTACCATATGCCAGACTTTCTTGGGAAAACCAAACACAAGGATGAGCTGGGTGGGGCATATACGACGTAATGGGAGAATAAGAATGCCTACAAATTTTTTTCTTATAGATGTAAAAAGAAGAGACAATTCAGAAGGCTTAGGTGTAAATGGGAGGGTGGTATTGAACTGAATCTGAAGTTTTTTAGTGAATGGACAGTATTAAATTGGCTCAGAGCAGGGCACACTGGCAGGCCCCTGTGAATGTGGTAATGAACTTCAAGTTTTATTATGGGCATAGAATTTGTTGGCTAGATGAGTGACTGTTAATTTCTCAAAACAGTACTGTGCTGCATGTCGTTAGCTATACAGTAATGCTTCACCAACTGCAGGGTTCTGACGGCCAAGACTTTTTTGGGAAATTGGGGACTGGGGTGACAGTGGTTGCTTTTAAGACGGATGACAATTTAATTAGTGCATGTCTTTACCAAACACTAAAAATACTGCTGTGATAATATGTGAAAAATTAAAGTATGTATTAAATACAAAAAGAAAATATTGCAAGATTTACCACAGCTTATCTGGTTACCAGCAGACTGGTTTCAGTTGCTGTCGCTGTCATGGATCAGCAAATGTGTGCCGCTCAGTACAGATGGTACCAGCTTTCCCTCTGCATACACATTGAAAACTGCAGCTACATGTGTACCTTTTTGCAATGTCCACTCACAGGTCATTTAACAGTGCTGTATAAACAGGACTGTACTTCATATTTCATCTGAAGCTAATGCCACACTTGCCTGGAGTTACCGGTGAAATTCTCGTAGCAGCTGTCTTACAATGGTTGGCACTTCAGCTGGTGAATCTCCCAAGTATAAGTAGCAATGCTGCAACATGTGCTGTCTAGTTTGACCATAATGTGCTGCATGCAAGTGGGCTGAAAGTTCCTTAAAAATGAGATGTTTGGAGCCACAAAATGATGTGAGGACATGTAACATGTTAACTGGCATGTCTTGAATTTCCATTTTTGGGTTATAGTACTGTGGTCTTTTTTCCATAACCCAAAAGTGGAATGGGACTCAACTGCCATGACTTCTTGTAGACTCCGATTACTTACACATGCTGTGATGGTGGTATTGTTGGATGCGGTGGAAGTATTTATTGCTGTGTTTTGAATGGCTTTCGAAGGAAGGGTAAACCATTAATTTATTGTAATGTGCCATCGTTACACAACATATAAAACAGTTGTAATTTTACAACTGGTTAAGCTCGGCTACATGTTGCAGCCGTTACCCGGCCATCATCGGCTCACATGCTACACAACAACGGCACTTGACCAGCCACTCCACTACAACAACAGCAACAACTGTGAGTCTTCCTAAGCCATCATAAATTATGAAACGTGCGTTCCACCATGACGTTTAGGACAAATGCACACACTAGATAAAAAGTGAAACCTAACAGTACAGTTAATTAACTATACAGAACCTGAAGTACACAGTACTGTACATAATATAGTTGCAAAACTTCGTAAAAATCCAAGATTAAGTGCTGACAATAAGTGTTGTGTAAAGCCTACAATTGTGAGTATGCTGTAATATAATTTAAAAAAACCAGCTTACAATGGCCATGGAATCAAAAAACTATTAGTAACTTAACCAATTTTAACCGATACTAACGTGAACGATCGCCCCCACGCATGTCCTATACATCTACACAACCCAAGTGTCGCTACATACAGCGGCACGATGTACATCCGCCGCTGCAAGTGAACTTAAAATCACATATAATTTTATAAGCAATTTTAGATTCAATAGTTTTTAAACCATTAATATAGACTCTATAAGCTTAAAGTTTAATGTAAACAATGGGACCCCATTGGTAAAGCTAATGAATGTACCTTAATTAACAATATTTCTCTGTTGGCCTGTGATGATGGCCGGGTAATGGCCGTAACATGTAGCCAAGCTTAACCAGTTGTAAAATTGCAACTGTTTTATATGTTGTGTAACGACGGCACATTACAATAAGTTGGTTATACGTACACAACGAGATGGCATCATTCAAAGGTAAACCATTAGCTGATCCATCCAGACACAATTGTACCTGAAAGAATGAATGTGCTTTAGTTATTTTGGGTGTTTCAAAAATATGTTCATGTTATCTTTTTTGTAAAAAAAATTCATTTACAAGATGTACGGTTTTATGGCATGAAATTGAGTCATGTGTGAGCTCATTTTCATTGCACCAAGTGTAAAAATAAATTCTTATAATAAAACCAACTAGATGCACTAATTTCTCAAATTTATTTTTCAAATAAAACTCTACATGTTTCGGACAGTTCCTCTGTCCATCATCAGGAGTTTTGCACTTTACACACAGCATTGGTATATGTCATACAGGTCTGCTCACAAGCTGTGTGTTCAGTGAAAAACTCCTGATGATGGACATAGGAACTGTCTGAAACATGTAGAGTTTTATTCCAAAAATAAATGTGAGAAATTAGTGCATCTAGTTGGTTTTATTATAAGAATATATCACGATGCATGGAAATCTGAACATCAAATGTAAAAATAAACTCTGTGTGTTATGCATAAGCTGTACTTTTGATATGTTGTGTACAGTGCCAAGCCATCGTGGTAGGTTTCCTTGCATCATTGGCAGCCATGATAATGGGCTGGGTTCCTGAAGGCAAATTTGATGTTGCTCATGGCCTGCTGCTGTGTGCCAGTAGTCTCGTGACTGCATCGGTCGCAAGCTTTGTGCTGGGTGAGCAATTGAAACGCATTATCTTGTCTTTACAAATAACTGTTGGGTGAAGATAAAAGTGTTTTAAGATGGGACACCATGTTATTGGGGCAAGTAGTTGACTGCTTGACCCTGAAGATGAAATTACAATCCTTCGAACTGTTGGGAACTACTTACCCAGTGACACAGTGTCACATACCAGAGGACGTGAATTTTTAAGAAAAACCTGTCATATAGTTAAGTGGTTCTTCAGTCATATGTTACAAATCAGGAAACTCTGTAAGTGCAATAAGTTTCCAGACAGTTTGAAGTGTCCAGTAGATCTGTATTTTTATAATATGCATTGAGTTTTTAGGTGGCATCATATTTGCTGTTTTGTAATGATGTCAGAGTTGTTAAAACCCTTTAAAAATTTTTCTTGTACAAGTGGAATTGTGAAGAAGTTAAATGCAGTGACAGCTGGTTTATCCAACACTTCGAGGACTAAGGGGTTGGTGGATACCACACTTGTTTTACATTAGAACATTATACCAAATGAGTATCTTGATGTCCTTTGTGACCTCATGGACAAACATGACCACTTAACACATGATATCCTGTCCTGTTTTTCTGTGCCACACTTTCTATTCCTTCTTCATTGCTATGTATGTAACATGGTATGTTTATAATGTAAAATGACAAGACACCAACACACAAATTTTGTTGTGTGTACTGTTCCCACACATAACTGTACCCCATAAATGGTCTTTCTTCATCAAACTTTGCTTTGTGAACTCTTGGAATTTGTGCTGGGTGCTGGCAGTAGATGGGGTAGTGAAATGTAATGGGTCTCTGTTGGTTTCTGGGTAGTAGAGTTTTCCACATTATCCAGTGCTAGAGAAACCAGCTTTGACTATGTTAATATAGACAGGACTCGGATACTAAAAGTATGGGACATGGAAGATAAAACATCAGTTTTTGTTCTGCAGGCTTCAGGAAGTGAAAATTGTTTCAGCTTCCTATTGTACTTCAATAACTTGTGGAACATTGTGGACTTTAATGATTCTTGGAGGTGCCTTTGCACAAGTTGGAACTTTGATATCTTACATTTGAAATTTTTTTTTTTCATTTGCTTCCTGGCACCAGTAGATTTTTTTGTGATGTTCATTTGTAATAGCTTCTGTTGAACAGTCACCTGTTTTGTCCAAGCGTATATTAGCAGGTGACCTCATTTCCCCACATCCTGAAACTAAAACATTCCAGACTTATTTTACCTGAAGTCAGTGTAGACATCAAAATATTTTAGAGGGGAAAGTGGATTAGAGAGCAACACCTCAAAGACTGTATTGCAGAGTGAATGCATTCACTCATTCATACTAATTTTTTATGTCCTTTCCCATGCCAGGTCTTGTGATGGTTGTGGTGATTGTGTCATCGCGGCACTGCAATGTAAACCCTGATAATGTGGCCACACCAATTGCAGCCAGCTTGGGAGACCTCACCACTTTGGCATTGTTGTCATGGATTGCCTCTTTATTATTTGAAGCAATACGTATGTTAATTTCGTGTGTGCTGTTTACATGCATTCCTCTGCCATTGACCCTGTATAATCTTAGTTATGGACAGTGTCATTAAATATTGCATTTTTTGTCTCCAATTGTCACAGAAATGATTTCCGAATGTGTTCTCTAGAACCCACTTTTTGTTTGAGGTGTGTTAACCCTCTTATGGGTGTTTGGATCACATGCTGTTGTGCACTGATTTTCCTTCTAAATTTGCACTGTGGGTTCTTGTTTCCACCAGTTTTAAAAACTGTTAATGAAGGCATTTTGGAAATGAAAGATGAGAAACACAAAAAATTCTGCGTTGATATTAAACAACTGCTACAAGCTAGCTGAATGATACGTAAAGTCTGCCTTCCTTCCACGTGCACATAATGCAAATGCCAGGGAGAACTGAAATTTGTGATGGGCAGGATACGCTATTGCCACATATGTCCTACCCCTGTCACTTGTAATGAGTCATACCCATGTGGGCTTAGGATTCCTACAGGTGATTTTATTTGATGCTGGATTTTGTTTCCTGTGTGTTAAAATTATATATGCATGAGCTGTATTTGTTTCAAGTAATTGTTTGTTGTCTGTATTTCCCTCAAAAATTATGTACAATGTTTTAATTATGTGCTGTAGCTACTTGCAGAGGAGACAGTCAAGCAGGATGATAACTTTTCTTTGAAACTAGGAGTCAGTTCTAAAATGTAGGATCCACACTGTTTTTACTTCTGTGGATATTGCAGTGGCTGACAAACTTAGACCTCCACTGTCACTGTTACTGGACTTTTCCAAAAGTATGCTGACACGTGAAACCATCTCCACCCTCAAGGCCTGCTCCCTTTATAATTTGCTCTGTCTTCCGTGCCAGTGATTGCAAAGATGCGTAGCATTCCTTCCACTCATTTTCGTATTACGCAAAACTGATTTTAGCAGGTACGTTATTTCTCAGTGGCACTGAGTGAGCTGTTTGGTAAAGAAGTGATTGTTGAATGGGCATTTTCAGACCCCCCAAAAACATAATGATTGTCAACACCTGCCTCTGTAATTCTAGGCATAGCAACGAATTATCTGTGTGCCACAGTGAGCTGGTGTCTGGGATTGTGGAGCCTTGCAGTAAAGAACCAAAGTTGACATACTCTTGGTTCCAAAGAGACCTAACAACTTGCCTTCTGGACTGTTGTCATTTGGGATGTGTGCATGTAGTGTGGCACAACGGTACTGACACTTTGGAGGAACCTGCTATGTCTGTTTTCAGGTTAGATGTGGTTCCACCAGTGCTAGGTACCTGTGTACCACACTACAGTGTCACATCCTAAATTACAGTAATCTGGATACTGATATGAGAAATTCAAATCTCAGATTGTCTTCCACTGAATTAGAAATGGTGCCTGTTTAGTACAAAATAATGTTGGAAAAAAGTTTAGAATTTGTCTGATGTGCCATGTTCAAGAGCAAAGTTTATGCTTATATATATTTATTTATATTTATTTCTGTCTCTAGATGAACGTCAGTGGCTTGCTCCTGTTATCATTGGAACTTGTATAATACTGACACCAGTCTGGGGGTGGGTTGCTGCCAGGAACAAGTACACGAAGGAGGTGTTGAACACGGGGTGGACACCTGTTGTATCCGCGATGTTAATCAGCAGGTTAGTGGACACCTCTTGTATCTGTGATGTTTATCAGCAGGTTAGTGGACACCTGTCGTATCTGTGATATTGATCAGCAGGTTAATGTTGCTCCACTACAGTTACATGTAAATGAAAGCAAGCAGCCCTCTGTACCAACTTCACACTTCCAATTTTTTTTATTTTAATCTTGGATTAATGGGCAAACATAACATGACTGCACAATTTGTTCAAACTTAGTGTCTTGGAGCCTTGATCTCTTTTCAACATCACTTGTAAGAAAGAACAGCCTCCTACTCCACTGGGTAAATTGGAAGGAGATACTTTGATCGCTGGATATTTACTTCTCAATACTAAGGGGCAAAAAGATGTCCAATCTTCTGGGATGTGACTTTGTGTTATTTGGTTGAATAGTTTGGACATATTGAAGGCACTGTGATCCTTCAAAATGTTGGGAACTGCTTGCCCAATAACACAGCATCACACCCCAGAAGGGTGCAATGTTCAGCAACACTGAAATGAGAATATCAAATTTCACAAGTATACAAAGATTGAGTGTGACTACAGGTTTGGCTTTGGTCTAAGAAGGACCAATTTCACATTAATCAGAATGAGTAAACATTGTTTTGTTGTGATGGTAACATTAATTTATAAGGTATGCTTCTATGCCACATAATCTTTATGATCCAACTATACAGAGCTGTCACAATGGCATGTGACTCACTGATATAATCTTCTTATTCTTTCTGTTTTTTTCTTTTTTACTTTGTCCATGATCTAATTTTCAGTGAAGCACTGTGTTTCAGAACAGCTTTACTCCATCTTCAGACAAGCAATACACCTAATGCGGTGGACCCCTTAGATGGGGCTATTCACAGGCAATGGGGAGAATCCCAAAATAAAGAAGATTGTATCAGTGATACCGTTATAAATTTGCAGTATAAGAAGTTTCCATTATTTCAGTTCAGCTAGATATTAATGTAATGTTATTGCACAGTGTCCTTATACTTAAACAATTACCTGTTTTACAGCATAGGGGGCCTTATATTAGACTTCACAGTGTCAAACTTCAAGGGCATAGCAGTGTTCCAACCTGTGATCAATGGAGTTGGGGGGAATCTTGTGGCAGTTCAGGCCAGTCGTATCTCTACCTCATTGCACCGAGATTCCTGCCTTGGCAAGCTGCCACATTATGCTTCATCTGTGTGTCTAAATCCTTTCAGTGTCTTCTGCACTCAGGGTAAGATGGAATCTCCAGAGCTTGATCTAATGCATTGGTCTTCATACCATAATATCTGTGGAACTGTTGTGAATACGTCCAAATTTTTGTGGAACCTCAGTAAAGTTATCTGTGTACATTATGGGTGCAGAAATACAATAATAATAATAATAGAATCCATCATTCCTTCTAGGAACATAGGTTGTCTATGAGTCCTTTCCACTTCTGTCTATCGGCTGCTAAGAACCTTAGTTCATTCCAGCTTCTACCCGCTTCCTTAATTATCGATCTTCTCCAGC
>Ga0123352_10007474_pt1 | contig 16866 bp, 9 predicted proteins | sample TergutLab28metaG_FD_89700 | JGI IMG/M metagenome (GOLD analysis project Ga0123352, IMG submission 89700) | Labiotermes labralis P1 segment gut microbial communities from Petit-Saut dam, French Guiana - Lab288 P1 | ecosystem: Host-associated > Arthropoda: Insects > Digestive system > Gut ... | reverse complement strand
TAGTTTCAGTGTTGAATCTATTGTACTTTTACATTAGTACTTTCCGAAGTATGTGTGCAGTGCCCAATATGGCTGTTTTCTGGAGTTCCTTGACTTCATGTTTTCCTGGTATGTTGCTCACGTTTACTACTACTACTACTACTACTACTACTACTATTACTACTACTGCAATTGAGTTTTCACTCGGTGGCAGTAGTCCTTACACTAGTACAGACAAAACAAATAAGAATAAATATACATAAACGAAACAATACAAAAAACACAGTACAAAAAGTACAAAACACAGTAAATACAAGTACACATATTACCACAACACTCACACATACGCATACCCACACATTACAAAAAAGTTGAAACAACAACAGTACAAGATACACCCAATTGAAATAGTCACAATACAATCAAATACCCTCAGTATAAGGTCACCCTAATGTGCATGGTACTTTTGTCCCCAAGAACTTCGCCGTAACTCACTTCACTTCACTCCACTTCACTTTAATTCAAAATAAAACCACTACACATAAATCACTTCATTTCACTCCATATCACTACACTTCACATCACTTCACTTATTTACACTCAATCCCCACTTGAATTCCCTTGCTTGTAACTACATTTTTAATCCTCTTTCTAAGCATATTTAGTTTAGAGGAGAAGGACGCTAGTAAGCCTGCAAGTAATTGGTCCCAGCTTTTAATGGTCCTATTTACGAAGGAATATTTACTAACATAAGAAGAAGAGTAAAAATTAAATTTGCTTTTGAAGGATTCAGCTGGCTCAAGACATGGTGAAATGAGGGGCCCCACTAATTAACGTTCGGGTTCCGCAACTCAGAGACCTTTTCTGACAAGCTGTGCCACTATTGCCGTATAATAAAGGATTGCAGTGTCTTATAAGAGGCAAAAAATAGCAAGGCTTGTCCCTACAGGGTGCCTATTACGATCGGTGTGTCCATACCACCTGCACCGACGTTTTGGCAGAATGTGCCGTCTTCGTCTGCAGCGTCCACATGGACGTAATTGGATCAACCCTGAAAATGGAGACAGCATGCTGTACCAGAACTCTGGTGCCAGCCTTCGGACCTGCATGGCGTCAAAATAGAGACTTCTTTCGTATGAATAATTTATTTTTCGTGGTTCTACAGCCCTTGTAGGCCTAGGCCTCCTCATTTTCTAGGCTTTGTGTTCACATTCGGACACACCACACTCGATAGGAGTCCTCTGGACGAGGGATCAGCCCGACTCAGATACCTTTACCTGACAAAACCCTCACAAGTGACAGACATCCATGCCCTCTGAGAGATTCGAACCCGCAATCCCAGCAAGCGACCAGCCTCAGACCGACGCCTTAGACCGCGCGGCCACTGGGATCAGCTTATATGAATAATGACCATTGTTAGAGCTCATAAAGTTTATCAGAAGACCTTCTTATCAAAAAAGTAAGCAGAATAGGTAGTCATGTAGATTTTTAAGGTTGATTAAGGTTTATGCCTGTTTGTACTGAATCATTTTATTGGATGTATATACAGATGGGTATGAGACAGTCGAGTGGAGTCCACACAAGAGAGATTACCATAACCTTACATTCCTGGGGCGTCTTTGATTTTATGTGTCGAAGAATGTCAGTTAGAAGTTAGGAATGTCTTCATCGCCAGCTTCTGTACATTCTCCTATGTTGTTTAGATTCTTGTTCTTGAAATTGGTCTACATTTCACATTGCGAATTCTGGCGAGCCAACTGTGGTCCTCGTCCCACGGGTTAATTACCACCGAATTATGGCGCTCATTCATAACGAAGGAGGCAGCCCTGACTTCGGATGTTACGTGATGATGCTGTCAGTTGCTATGGTTATATAACGAGGGTGATGGGTGAATGAATGAGTAATCAGGCTTGATTGAATGTTACTGACAGGCGAAAATCGCAGTACTTGGAGAGAAGCTTGTCTTATTGCCTCGTATGTCCACCACAAATGTGCGGTGAGCGGTCCACTACTATTATGATATGAATAGTGTACGTCAGCACAACTGTTTTTATTACACAAGGTAATTATATATGCTACATGTTTCGGCTATTGAACAGTCATCTTCAGGCCTATTCTTTACAGGTAAGTCACAGGATACTGTGCACACATTAGGCACAGCATCCTGTGACTTACCTGTAAAGAATAGGCCTGAAGATGACTGTTCAATAGTCGAAACATGTAGCCTATGTAATTACCGTGTGTAATAAAAACAGTTGTGCCGACGTACACTGTTATTATCATAATACGTATCCAAGCACTTCGTGATGCCTCCATTCAAGATCCACTACTAACCGACTGAGCCATTCATTACACGTCCTTTAAGACCCCCGAGATCCTCATCCGACACTAAATACAAGTAAATTTTTTTGGACGTGTGCTCTAAATTTACACGAATGAAAATAAATATTGAATGTTTGTTTCGAAATATATATATATATATATCGAAATAGTTTATTGTTTTCAAATGTTATCTTCGTTGTTACAAGATCTATGATTCAGCAAAGAAGAAGAAACATTACGTAGGTTCTTTTTTAGTCTGCCTCTCAGCCTCCTCATTGTAGGTGTAGATGGTGAATGGTGCACTTCGTCACGCTCAATGATACACAGGCACAGTCGTTAGGACTCCTCTGGACGAGGATGGGCCAATCGCAGAGACATCTACCTGACAACACACAACTTTTAACAAAGACAGATATCCATGTCCCCAGCGGGATTCGAACTCGCTGTCACAGCAGTCGAGCGACCACAGACTTACGCTTTAGAACGCGCGGGCACCGGGATGTTACCATATTACTGGTCAAAAATCGCAAGATGTTTGATTATTGACATTTATACGTAAGTACGTTAAGTGGATAGGCTACAGTGTATCTCATAACACTGGAGGATGCGCTAGGGTCAGAAGTGATATTTGTCATTCATTGGCCCTCCACAGGATTAGGAGCTACAAAACACACGAAACCTGCCTGTAAAGGAAAAGCCAGCGACCGATCTCCCTCCCCCCTCCCCTTTGCACGCAGGTTCCGTTTAATGTAGGTACTTGCAGTTTGGATTTTCGGCACTCCAGATCCCCGGGACTATAAATGTTTCCCGTTAAATACAGGTTTCCGTTATGGCCTGGTTCCATTTAAGACAGGTTTCATTGTAGTAGCTTCTAAATCGTACGTAGCATGAATTAATTGAGCTTGATTTGGTATAGAGTAATCATAGAAATTTCTTTTGTCTCAACATGGACTATAAACTCGGACAAAACTTCAATAGACGCCGATAATGTTGCTACCAGAAAGGTGAAGTCTTCACTTTTTGTTACTGAAAGTAGATACGTATTTCATAAATCTGATGATAATTCCCGTCACGGTCAGTAGGTTCAGTAGGTTCTGCGGTTTATGTTGTTCATTCCTCGCAATACAGTCTGTAATCTACAAATAATCAACCAACAAATGCACACTTGCATTTACACATCCATAATTGTATTAAAAGAGTGAAATTCATACATGCTTCAAACCTTATAGGTTCATCATCAGGAAGTAAACCAGTTTCCTTCGCATAAAACACATATAATTATCAACAACTTAAAAAGTAATTAGATGCCTTTTACACGAAACTGATGTACTCCCTGATGATGAACCTCTGTTGTTCGAAACATGTAGGAGTTTGTTTTTGTAATATAATTATGAATGCGTAAACGACAAATTGTGTGCATTTTGTTGGTTGATTATTGTAGATTAGGCTCTACGATTACTCTTTATTTTTTTAATTTTGTACATTGACCTCCTTGAGGATGACACAGTAGTGTCGAAACATGTACGAGTAGTGTGTTAATTTGTCAATTACTTGTGTATTTGTTGGCCGTTGTACAAAATAAAAGATGCACGGTACAGGTAATAGGATCTTCTCTGTTCAGTAGAGACCAGAATGGGGGGTTTGCTGACTTACATCACTAGAGGCGAAGGTTTGGATCGAATAAGGATCACGAAGATATGTGAAGATGGTAATACAGGCAACTGAAGTATCGTGTACGAAATTGTAGCACACATAATGAACACTAACGAATATGATATTTGTGTGGTGAATGCTCTGTATCTGATCCTTTATTTCGCTTTCAAATGACGACGGAGGAAGTTCTTTAGTCTCTGGCTTGACATATTGATGTATTCCTGTGCGTCATTATAGACAATACAGAGGGAGGCAAGCAGGAAATTACACGATCTTACCGAAGAATGATGTCAGGATGCTGGTTAACGTACAACAGCAAACACACAGAGAACCCATCGGCTAGGTTCCTTTCAAATTGCCAGTCGCTCTTTTTTTTTATATTTTTCATTTTTTTTATAACAATATTGCTGCAGTTTCAGCACTCTCCTCTGCTTCCTTTTCATTCACGCGGCTTCGCTTTTAATCCCCACTACAGTGACTATCCAGAAGAGCTAGGTGTTACGGGGGGGGGAATCAAATGTTTGCATTACAAGTGGCATGGAGCGTTGAAAACGTTAGAGAGTGGAGGAAAAACCCATACTAAAGCTGATAGTGCTGTAAATATACGCAAATCATGACAGCTCTGAAACTTTGAATTAGCAACAAAGTAATTATGTAGCAAGTTAGAAAATGTTTGCCAGGAGTGTCACTGCTGGCTCTTTCGCTCCGTTGTTATTCGTACTATTCGTAAATGCTTTAAATGCGGTCTGAACACATTTGCTTTTTATCTCCTGTTTCTAACATGAGATGAGAAATGTGTTTTTATCGTCAGATGTTTCCACAGCCTGTTTATGTCTGCAGTCTTTCTTCTGTTGTTGTAATCGGCCATCGTTACGCCACCCGCACGCCATGTAAGATACAGTGGAGCTGTCACAGTACTACGAAAATCTTGTGGTGCTCATTTACTAAATGTCTACGCTATGTACTGAAGTTAATACATTTGCGGCATCGTAACACGACGCGGAATATACCATCTAGTTCTCAGCACGGCAACATCCGCACCGCACACACGACCTACGCAGCGGCTCTCAAGACCACAACCCATCCAAACACTCGGTGCAGAAAACCATATGCTGCAACTCAACATCCAGTGCTCCTGATGATGTGTGTATATATCTGAAACATGTCGAGCTAAGAATACATTAATAAAATTATCTTGATGCATCAAGTTGGCATTTCACGTTATTTCATAATTTGTAAATGTTTGTCATTATTCATTTCCGAAACTTGTCACCCCTTCTACTTCCCAAAACGTAAAATATTATTAATGTACGGAAGAGTTACCTTCCGGTACTTTTGTGTGGACATGAAAACCTGTCTCTTACTTTTAACATAAATTGCAGGTGCTTGGAAACAAAGTGTTCAGGAAAACATTTGGATTGTTAGGAAACTGTACTCTAGTAGTCTCTGGTAGACTTGAAAGACAAGCAGGTGAACGGTGTCGAATACAGTAGAATCGTAGTAATTCGAAGTGAACGGGACCGAGGTTGCTGGGAATTAGTAGCCAGCTCGGAAAACACGAATTGTGAAAGTTTTGTCTTGCTTTTAGCATTCGTTGTTACGAGTACGTTAAAATACATACTTAAATACTTACTAAATTCTGTACCCAATACAGGAACGCTTTTATCAGCTCATACGAAACGGAAACTTGAACAGTCGGAACTCGAAGAATCGGGACTGCACTGTATTACATAATGAGATCGTTCGTGACGTAACAGGCAGTGGCATACCGAGGGGGGGGGGTTAACCCACCCCTCCGAAATTCCGAAGGCCCTCCAAAATCGTGTCAAACTCAACCCGATTTGAAAACTGTTAAAAATTGCCGAATTTAGAACGCCAACACCCCAAGATGTTCAGAAAACAGGCAGTAAAATTCTGAAACTACCGCCGGTTCGCAATTGTTTTACATTAGCAATGACAAATAAATTGGTTGTCATCATAAATAGTCTTAAAGTACCACAAATTAAGAAAATTTCACTATATGAAATGAAATTTCTTGTACCAAATTACAGCTGCCTCCAGAACCCCCTGACTAGAGGGCTACTGCCCCCATATCCCCGTTCTCTCTCTCCTCAACTGAATTTGTTGAACCCCCCCCCCCCCGAACAAAATTCCTGGGTAAGCCACTGGTAACAGGTCACGTAAAATGGTTCTGGAGGTGGAATATAGTGGGATGCGATAGGTTTGGATTGTTGCTAGAATGGAAAGACAGTACACTAACAGTGTTGGATAAGCCTGTTGTGTAGGGTGTAAAGTGAAACCAGCTCACAGAACCTACAAAACCGGTTGCACCTGCATTGCTGCATGGCGACCGATGACGTCGCCCGCTCTGCAGTAGGCTTGTTAGTCCCGCGAGTCGCGCTGTAACGTGGGATATCAACTGCTGCAGAGCGGCCGATAACGCCGTCTGCTCTGCAGTGGTGACTTTTCGCGTTACAAAAACTGCTTGCATTACGATTAACAACGTTGAGTTTTGCAGCTCGCCTGCTCTTATTAGAACAGAAAACTGAGGACAGTACGATGGACCTTGCGTGCGATTAGGATGGATAGAAAATGTGTTCAGAAATTTTGTCGGGAAACCTTTTGGAAGACGTCCCCTTGGAACACCGAGAATGATATGGGCGATAACTCATAGTATGGACATACGTAGGTTATGAGGGTACGATGTTTAAGTCCAGCGGCGGTGTTGAACCTTCCAGTTCTGTTAGTGTAGTGGTAACAGGTTAAAAGTAAAAAAAAAAAAATGTAAAGTTCACCCTATAACATACCACAAAGGCCCAGAGGGGGAGTAGAGGTATAGCTCTACTCTTTCTTTAACCTCGGCGCTAGATGGGGTGGGTGGTCAACGTCACGCCCCGGCCGCTTTGTCCCCGGGCGAGAGACCCGGTACGCATTGTACAGGAGAATGGGTGTGCCGCAGGGTCGGTCTGAACGAGTGCGGAAAATCTTACTCCCACCGGGCTTAGAATCCCCGAACATCGAGCCTGTAACTTGACGGTATACCCGATAATGTTGATAGGTTAGTATCGGAAATTTGTAGAAAAGAATTATTTATGTTCTTATTCACTGCCCTGTAAGGCCTAAGGAAGCCCACAAATTGGCCATATTTAGTATAGCCAGCCATCTGTCTACGTGTTGGCACCGCTGATTTCCAAATGGTGTCAAGGGGTTGGATCTCTTGTACTTTTAGGGTTGACCCAAAATTAAGAGTAGGCCTATTAGATCAAGCACGATTCATCGCATTCTGTTTGGCCTGTAACACGTTTCCTGGCATTTAGAGATCTGCTAGCGCTGTACAAAAGGCCGTAATTCATAGTGTTTTTATTACATCAAGTGAATTTGGGACCCAAAAAAATCGTGAGGTCAGAATGTATACAGAATAGAGGGAAATTTGAAAGTATAGTAGAGATGATTAAATGCGCATACCTCCTTGTTGGAGAAAATGTGCAATAGCATACATGAAGCATCGTTTATTTCCGGTTTTTTTTTCAAGAAGCAAAACGAACTGTCGAATTGCTTCTTTTTCTTTTTTCTTTTTGGTAATTTGTGCATTTGGGGTAACTCAGTTACTGCGGCTACTTGCTATGACCTGTTTTCGGGCACTTCATCTCATATTACTTGCATCAGTTGAGGATAAACATGAAATGCCTCGTTGAAAATGGTGGTCATCGTGTCGAGTGGCTCCTCCACTAATACAGGACCAGTATATGTCTAATATATAGTGAACCAGCGAATGCACTTTGGTAAAATGTACTTTATTACATATTGATAATCGCCAACACACTGATGATGGTCGCGAGTGCGACCGCAACATGTTGGTGATTATCATTATGTAATAAAATACATTTTACCAAAGTCCATTCGTCGGTTCACTACATATTATAATTTAATGCACAGGTATGAAACATATTAAAAAATATATATATGTCTCTTGCTGTAGCGTTTTAATTTCATTGTTACGTCATTACTTTGAACGTTCACCGTCTAAATTTTCCTTTTCCTGCTTCAGCTGTTACGGATTTTCCTTTTCCGTGCCCACGGCGCTGAAATGTCCGTCTGCTGCCAGGTCTACAGGAATCATTTTTCTAGGTGTCCCTGTAGTGTATAAACGCACGACTGGGGAAGAGGGTGAATCTGGGTGCAGGATAAAGGACGAAAATGAGATATATATATGTATATGTATATATAGACGCTTTCCCTTATGACCCTTTACAAGGAAAATAGGAAAATGGGAAGAGCGTGCTAGGAAGAACAATATTAATATTGGTGCCTAGGTTGCTGTAGCAATGTATTGTTATGTTTTACAACATTCATCTTGTTTCTTCCTACAGTTTTATGTATTCGTCTTATATAACCCTGTTTCTGTACGTACATAAATATTCAGATGGCTTTGACACTGTATTCGTTTACGAGGGTGGTTCATGAACTAACACTCCATACTCAAAAACTCATTTCACTAGCTCTCTATCTCTCTCTCCGCTACATTTTCTGTCCATTTTTCTTCATTTTGGGTACGTTGTTGGATTAACGAAGTCTTGTTCACTTCCCTAATTTCGGGTTCGTGTGAGGGTGTAAAAAAGTGTTGTTACCCTGCCTTATCCGAAAGTCATATATGTATATATAGGTGGACCGCTGTATCCGCGGGTAACGCGTTCCAAGACGTACCGTGGGTACGGAAAACCGCGGATAATACCGAACGCTATACGTAACGTCACATAACGTGATATTCGTGTAACATGCATGAATACGGTAAAAGTTTAATTGATAAATTACGCACAGTAAGACATTATCGACATTAAATAAAGTAATAGTAAAGTGTACTGTAGGTACACTACATTGTACATTTGCAGTGTACTTTCTCTCTCTCTCTCTCTCTCTCTCTCGTACGTATGAAAGTAAGGGATTCTGACGTTTTAGTCTAATCCTCAAAAGACGATAGAGCAATGAAAAAATACAGTAGCTGTACAGTACAGTATTATATAGAGTTTCAAGGGATGACAGAACAATAAAAATCATGCTTTTCCATCAAAGCGCTGCATAAGCAATAAAAAAAACGTGTTGGTGTTACACATTTTACAATGAAAATCATACGTACGTACCTGTACATAACCTGTAATAAGAAAATTTTATTTGTTAGAAAATATCTTAGCCTAATGTGGGTATTCACCGACTTCTCCATTCTTCTTGTTGCTTTCTGAACACAACCACTGTGATAACGCGGCAACTAATTGGAACAGCGAGAACGCTAGAAGCAGAATGGTGGCAAGTTTGCGGGGAAGCGTGTGTACGGGACAAAGGAATATGAGTCACGTAATGGGCGCGTTTGGGCTGCTGGAATTTCACCGTGTTACGGCCCGTTCTGGCTTGGCGAGCGTTTTGAAACTTATGAACCGTTTATTTCTTTAATTTTCCTTTTTTTTTTTTCGGGCCGCGGCCCGAAAAAAAAGGATAACTGAAACCGTGGATATGGCGGTCCACCTCTGTGTGTGTGTATAATGCATGTATATATATATATATATACACACACACACACACAGCACTGATCAGCCGATTGGGAAATTGTAGCCGAATTCGCCGTGTTCATCATTCATCCTCTTAGCTTTTTAAACATTTCGAAAACGAAATATTGCCGTTCAATCAAGCAGTAATATGTCATGCATCAGGCTTGCCTGCGTCTCGGTGCAAACAAACTTGCAATGTTTGCCAGTCAGTCGTGTCCTGTTTCAAATATCCGAGTTCTGCAAAGGCTGCATGGGTTCCGGCTAGCAGTCTGTGCGTCTGCGTGTGTAGAGGTGGCTACTTGACAAACCCACAGTGGCTTTGCCGCGCCGTAAATAGTAATTTATGTATGGAGCATTTGTTATACTTACGAAAACCCTCTCTGTGTGTGTGTGTGTGTGTGTGTGTGTGTGTGTGTGTGCGTGTGTGCCGCAGTGGCTTCGGTTTGTTTGATTGCCACTGAAACCACAACGTTACGATTGGACGTTTGAAGTCACATGTACATTTTGTGGTACTTAGAGTAAGGAGTCTAGGTATATGTAAATGAACAAGATGATTTAGGGTTTAATTGTTTTACGATATTAACCTAAAGAAAGGCGTAGAGCTGCTGTCGCTTTTTTGCTGGGATCGCGGGTTCGAATCCCGCCGAGGACATTGATGTTCGTCCCTTGCGTTTGTTGTGTAGCTAGCGGCCTCTGCGACGAGCTGGAAACTCGTTCAGAGCAGTTTTGTGGGTGTGTGTCTCTAATTGTGTGTAATCAAGAAACCTCAACAATGAGGCGGCTTAGGCCCAATTTGGGCTGTTGTGCCACAGGAGAAAACTTCAAGAAAATCTGTTATTTCACGTAAATGTCTTAATCACTGTGAAGAAAGTTACACCTAACTATAACCAGCAGTGTCAGTGCTTCTGTACCTCTCAGAATATAAATATTTTTAACCTGAGAAAAGTCAGGATTGGCCGAAAGATGTACAGTAATACTGTTTTGTCGTATGTTACATTTTATACTTTGTCGGTTTTACTGTAATAATTACCACACTTGCATACTTTAATTTTTTAAGCAAGTAATGGAACGCCTTGCTTTGCAAGTACAGTTTTTAGAATCCACTCTTACAGTCTGGGCTATTAGGTGCGGGAAGCACATGAAAACATCATTTGGGGGAAATATTTTCGTCGCTTTTTTGTTGTATTGAAGAAGTGGAAATGAGAAATAATTTGTACACGAGTAAGTTGCGAAAACGTTTTTAGTCACGAAGAACTTTCGAAAAAAATTCAATAGGCACTTGTCTGTGACGCGAACAGCTTAGGAACAAGTTGTTACCAAAAAAATCAAGATGAAATTAATGACTCTCTGACCGTATAGTTATAAATTACTGCTTCTTTAGTCTAGAATTGTACCTAGCATTCATACTGCTCTGCATTACAAACTTTGTTTTGATTCAACTCTTTCTTTGTTGGTTTTTAAATAAATGCTATTATTAACGTAGCATTCAGTGGGGTAGAAAATTCTGTAAAGTTGTACGTAACGCAATTCATAGCTGCATAAATTCAGGAAATACCAGCTGCAACACACTTCAGAATAGTTTTTATTTTCTTTCTCAGTTGTAGTGACATGGAAGAGACTCGCCAGTCACTCACATTTCATATTCACGGTATAAACTGCAAGAAAGTAAACGAAAAAATTTAAATTGTTGGATATACACGCCTTTCAAGAACTCTTTTTGTTTTGTTTTTAATACGGTTCTGCATTTCGGTCTCTGAAGAGCCTACAGTTCCTAAATCCCATGTCACACGATGAAACAGCAAAAACGGGAAGGTATAGAGTACGATGTTGAGCACTGTATTTGTATGTATGTATGTATGTATGTATGTATGTATGTATGTATGTATGTCGGTTTCAAAACGTTGTTCTACGTTGTCCGACACCTAGACTCCACTGCTTCCTATCTTCCCACTGACCTTCATTTAGATTTCTTTCGATCATGGCCTTCCTTATACCTTCCATCCAGTTTTTCTTCGGTCTTCCTCGTGCTCTCTTTAGTTTCGGCATCCACTTCAATGCTATTTTGGGTAATCTTCCTTCTGCCATTCTTTGGACATGGCCGTACCATGTACGTTGGTTCTGTTCAATTTCTTTTATAATTGGTTCCTCTAATCCAATTTGTTGTCTTACAGTTACATTTCTAATTCTTTCTTTTCTTGATATTCTAGAGGATCTCTGAGCACTGTGTTTATTATGTGAAAATGTAGAAAGATTTTATAGTGCGGTTTTAAAAGGATAACATTGAAACGAAAAAAAAATATATAAATATAATAGCTGACTTACTGCGTGGAGTATATGATAGCGGCGTATCTAGTTTTATGATACCATACTTTTACGGAATGGGAAAGTTTTTACCGTATTCAGGAATCCACACTTTGACTTTATGGTAGTGAGTTTAGTCTGTCCATATCTTTACACCCTATTTATGAGATTAATTTTAATATTATAATTTCATTTTCATTACGAAGTTTCCTCCAGCTAAATTTGTTTATACAGATGTGTTTTATGCCCCCCCCCCCTCCCCATAGTTGCTACTGTGTGTCACGCCAATTTCATCTTCAGTGATTCTTTCGTCCTAATTATACTGTATTTGGTAAATAAAACAAACTGTGCTGCTTATTATGCAGTTTCCTCTCGACCATCAGCTACTTCCTGTCGCTTAGTTCCTTGAAGATACTAGTAGTCTGCCACCTGTCAATTTTCCCCGCCTAGTGTGATTCTCAAGCGGACCTCTAAAATTTAACACGGTCTTGACTACAGACCATCAGACCCAATCCTGAGCCATTTGAATGCAGTCGTATTATTACATTTGTACTGTACTGGGTTTCCACATGATGACGTTGTGATACCAGCTTGTAAGAGCGAGCAGGTTAGGCCAGTCCAGCGGTACCGCTTGTTCCCACACCGTCATATAAAGAAAACCCTGTATTTGTTCTTATGTTGCAGTAAACTTCATGATGACCGTCACTTCTACGTGTACGTTCATCCTTTTGCTGATAGTGTGGCTGTGCCATGTGACCACAACGCTGAACGCTAGTGCCGGCTATTATATGAACCCATTCCTTCAGCATACTCAGTACATTCGACTCAGTTTAGATCCGCAAAGAACGTCATCGGCATTTGTTCTGTCAGGACACAACACAGTCGTCGTTCAAGAAAGGCCCATTGTCGACAATCAAAAGCACTTAATGACTCGAGACAGTCATATTCTTGATAATCAGGGTGACATTACGACTCGGGACGAGCCTGTCGTCGGCAGGCAGCCAGACGCCATGTATCAGGGCGAGCCTCTTGTCTTGAATCAAAGCCAGGACATTGAAGATCCATGCGCACAGATGCAGGTAAAATATGCGCTGAATCCGTGTCGACGAAGGAAAGAGGTTTCAGTTCGAGGAGGCGACTCAGTTACATTTGTTGAAGACACATATGTTCAGAAGAGCGATCCTTACATCAAACTTGTCGCAGGAGGAAGCAGTTTTCCAGCAAGGAAGACAGCAAACGATGTGCCAGATTGCACTACCAGCAAGCCGCATCCGACAGTACAGGATCCTTCACACTGTGTTTGGGCCATTATTTCCTGTTGTTCTCCCGGATCTAATGAAGTCCGAAACCCTTGTTTTGAGTTACTCGGTTGTCCTGGACCTTTCTGGGATACGAATCCTTGTAATAAAGGAATGACTGCTTCTGCAGTTAAGGTTGTCCATCAGTTTTATTCCAGTGGTAAACAGGAGTGAAAAGTGCAGGGACAAGAAAAGATTTTGCCTCGTGGACGAGCAAAGAACACATCTGGCATTATGCTGAGACGTTTTATGCTGTGCCTTCCCTCTCTCATGAACTTCTAAGAGGACGTCATGTTGGGCGACTGCCTGCGCTGAGGGTGTTACACATTAGTATAAATCTTAAAACAGAAAACCCCGCGCAAACGGCCCAAAAGTAACAAATTTGGCAGCCAGAAGGGAATTTCTTGTTCACAAATGATGGCACCGTAGAAAATGCTAGAACCGTAATAAACTTAAAGAATGAAAATGGTTTACTGTATGTTACGTACGACTTGTCACCTACAAACCTTCGTATTATCAGAAAGTTTATGAAGATGATTATTAATTCAGAGGTGGGAAGAATTGTGTTGGAATAATGGCAGTTTGTTATAAAATGCGTTTCAGGAAATTGAAGGACTTGGGAAGTCTTTAAGGCTGTGTTCTCGGATACACTTTCTAACCGGCCACGGAAAGCGTAAATTTTACTCGCTGTATGTAGCTGTTTTTGGAGTTAGAATTTTAGAAATACAGTTGAAACTCGATATAGCCCTCCCGACTTAACGTCACTCTCACTTAGCGCCCATGAAAGTCTGTGAACAGAAATTTCTTACTGTACACCATTTTGATTTACTGCGATCCTTGATATAGCGCCACACATTTCGGCACACAATTGCCCTGTGTAGGGGGTTTAACTGTATTTAAATATTTTGAAAAAAGAAGACCTTTATGCCTTCGTGTCTCTAATTCGCCGCCTGTTTGTGTGAGAGATCCTTGAGCAAACGTGCGGGTATGTTTGTAGGGACATGTAATAACGTTAGGGGCATGGCTGCCCTTGAGTCACACTACAAAGGCCCACAGTCGGGTACCTTTGTTGCTGGTCAAAAAATCCAGACTGAAGGATTTGCACAAACATAGTCCTCATACATTCTTTCCAGAACTCAGTATACTTACCAGAATGTGAAAAAGATAAATAATTGTTTCTTGTTATTTTAATAACCTCAGGAACCTGGACAGCTCAGTCATTATAGTGACTGGGCTACGTGCTGGACGACCGACGAATGGATGTTGGATTCCCAGCAAGGACAGTGTGTTTTTTTTTTTTATCTGAGTGACAACTGTCTTCGGCTGCGTGTTCCACCAGTCCTTTCATCCTTTGGGCTGCGGTGGATTTTCCCTGGGTGTTAAACGGCCGGGGCTTAAGTGGCACTCACCCCTACCTACTTCCGGGGCTAACCCTTTCAAATTCACCAAAACTTATTATATTAAACAACATTTCAAAATAGAGATAAGTAATAATTATTATTAAGTTAATCTGAATGACATATCCCATTTCAGACTGTATTGGGGTCATCTAGTGTGCAATACAGAGTTTTATATTAGGCGATATTTCGGCCAACACAACGTTTTTAACATTGTGTACGAATACACACTATGTCACCCACCCCCATTTAGCTCATAGGTTAAAGAAACAGTGGATCTGTACCTCCACTCCTAATCTGTGCCTGTATGGCAGGTTGTAGAGTGAACTTTACCTTTGTATACACAATGTAAAGAAACAATGGGATCACAACATTTATCATATATCAGGAGATTTTGCTATAACTGACCTGTTTTGTACATTTGGTATTGTCATATTCTGCCCGATGATGGCTTTAGTACAAAATCGGTTATGTGGCCACCGTGTTTTTTAATAAAAAATTTGTGATTATTGCAATACCCTCTTATTTTCTTTAAGAATTTAGTTTCTGCATAAGAAAACACATTGACTTTCTGATACCATGATCATTCGTCTACCGGTGTTGAATGACAAAATGCTTTTTGTTCTGAGAATAATTTTTAACATCTCTGTCGGTGGTAAATATAGTTACCACATTGCTTTAAAGGTTAAACTGGCATGGAGCTATGCCGTATTCGTACATACTTCTGTATGGCTTAATGCTAAATTAAGCACCGGGACACTTAACGTTCCTTTAATAAGTCGCGAATACTTAGTGTTCTGTTGCAATGCATGTAATTAAGTCCTGCGAGTTCCCTGACAGTAGTTTTGCTGTGCAGATACCGAGCAAACCACATGCAGTATGCAATTGACAGTTTGTCGATCACTATGATAGTTTTGTACCTTGATATCCGTAATGTGGACATTGTTCTTTATATTCATGGGTCCGTGCATCGTGAATCAAATTGTATAACTCTCCAACAAGATGCGACTGTATTCAGTTTATTACACATCTGTAGACAGCTCTACATGTTTCAGGTGCTGACACCCGAAACATGTAGAGCTGTCTACAGATGTGTAATAAACTGAACACAGTCGCATCTTGATGGAGAGTTATACAATGTGGGCACTGTTCTTCTGTTCACAGGTCGAGCGGGTTTATATCTTTATGCGTCGTAAAATTCTCTTCCTGGTATCTTTGCTTTCTCTACACTTTTTGTACTTTTTGCGGGTTGTATACTATAATATGAGACTTTCCCCACTGTGGTATTGATGAAGATTCAAGTTTTGGGATATAGTTCTTTGTAGTTTAATGAATGACTTTGGACGTTTCGGAAGTGCCTTCTGTCTACATATGCAGTGGAGTCTGAAAAATGAACTATCCTGAATATGGAGACAGCAAGGTACTCCGAAACAGGTGATTATTTACCAGTCCATACGGCATCATATCCCAGAAGACTTGACTCGTATTTTCACAACCTTTGGCTCCTGCGTGTAACCTGATGTCGTTTATTGTCTTCCTTTATATACAACTAAATTCCTTCACCTGTACTTTGTACCTTTCGTCTTCTTTACCTACTTTACAAGGAAAGATAGGCTCTTGATCTACGTCATGTTTGCGGTTCCCTCCATGCTTCTGTCGCCCTCGTAATAATGAGTGATAAATTTTCATGGCACCACGTTTGAACATGGTGCCATTAGAGGCGATCCAAACTTCCTAACCTAAATTTTTAAGTTCTTTCAGCTGATGTTATTGCCTTGACGGTACAGATCATTTGTATGCATATGTTTAGTTGCGATATCATATCGCTCATTTGCGACAAAAGTGCCACAACTCAAAATTTGGCATTTTTTAGTTATTGGTATAGAAAGAAACGTTTGCAGATGCGCTTTTAACAGGTGTAGTATCATAACGCAGTTTACAAAACTCGCCGCTGGAGAGCAGTTGTGTCGTCGTTGCACTCATAGAAAATTATAGCACTTCAAGACCTTTGAAGGCTTCTTCTAAAAAAAGTCACAAATTTTGAGTTGTGACACTCTCGTCGCAAATGAGCGATATAATACCAACGTAACGTACAACACAGCACGTACAACGTAGATGGATTGGTGCAGGTAATACGAGATTATCCCTGAAGATGGTGTATATAACACACCGAAACATGTAGGAGAGATGTGATAAAAATGAAAATATGCATTAAATATAAATGTGCTATTATAATAAAAGCAACGAGGAGCACTAAAACTAAACTGAACTCCGTGGCCTTAGTCCGCACGCGAACTATACCGACAGAGCGGCCGCCGCCGGTCGGCGAAGTTAGTGCCAACTTTTGCGGATAGAGGGGTGTCACGTGGTCAGCGC
>Ga0123352_10007473_pt1 | contig 16867 bp, 13 predicted proteins | sample TergutLab28metaG_FD_89700 | JGI IMG/M metagenome (GOLD analysis project Ga0123352, IMG submission 89700) | Labiotermes labralis P1 segment gut microbial communities from Petit-Saut dam, French Guiana - Lab288 P1 | ecosystem: Host-associated > Arthropoda: Insects > Digestive system > Gut ... | reverse complement strand
TATATATATATATATATATAAACCATTCATTTTTCAATAGTTTATCATGAACTCCCTGATGGGTAGAAACGTGCTGGACGTATATGAAATGAATGAAGTATAGTTATGTATTCTCAAGAGCAGTATTATTCAACAAATATAGGTACTGAATATTTTAAACATGGTATATACTGTCCGTTTTTTCCCTTCAAAATGCAGTTTGTTTCATAATTCTAACATATTTGGTTCCTGTATTATTCACATTTTATATACAGGGTGTGCTAAAACTAAAAGATTAATTACGGCGCCAAAAGGTTAATGATCATATGTCATTTTTTTTAGAATGGGATGATTTTTAGACAAAAGCTGTACAGAAAATCAAAACACATTTTACGTATTTTTAATAAATTCCATCCCCCGCCCCCAAAATCGTGCCGCTTATGAGATAATGTGGAAAAATGTTCTGGAGCGGGGCAAACTACAGATGAGAGTGTGGCTCATGCTTATTGCATGCTGGGTAACTAAGGCTACAAACACACACTTAGAATATGTAACACTTACTGCTTTCCCACTACAACAGTGGTTGCACGAACACGTCTCAATGTTACGTTACACGCACGTTGCCTGGTTTGTTCGAAACAGCAATTCAACGACGCCAGTAATGTAGGTATAACGCAATATTCTGAGTGTTTTTTTGTATTCCTGCCTTGGATATCCGGCATTCAAATCGCATCTTTTGTGTGCCGTATTATATCTTCATGATTGTCCTCTCTGGCTATACCGTATTCTTCTACACTCATGACGACTCTCCACAGACGCTTTTCACAATTCTGCAGAGGCGTCTAAAATCATCGGATGTCTTATCCTGTCCACAGAACGGTATTTATAGTACCAGAAAGAGCTACAGAACCCTATTATCATTCACACTTGTGTAAAGGATCACGTTCGAATCTGGACGATTCATCTTCAATTGGTGAATATTTTAAAATGCATGAATAATATATTTTGAATAATATGTAATTTGTTACTTTAAATTTTTCCTGTTTCTTGAATTTTTTTTTTGAAAAGCGACTATTAGCTTCAACATGTTTGTATGTCCGCGTGTCCATGTGTCTGTATGTCTGGTCCTTCCGCATGAAACAGCTTGGATCCCACTGGACGGATTACAATCAAATTTGGTATTTGAAAAGATTTCGAAAATCTGTCGAGAAAGTGCAACTTTTATTAAAATTTGACAAGGATTGGTACTTTGCAGGAAGGTTTACATATATTTATGATAAAATCTCGCAGAATTATTCTGTAAAGACAGTACAGGGTTATTCAAAATGATTGTCGGTTTACAAATGTCGAGCGACAATTCCGCATCAAATTCGGGAAGCAACTACCATCTGACAATTCCATTTGAAGGTGGTATGCTCAGTTTCAAGATACAGGGTCGGTGTGTATCCCGGAACTGAAGGTACGAATCAGAACTGCCATTGAAACCATCACCGCTGACATGCTACAAACAGTTTGGAACGAACTCGATTATCGTGTTGATGTTTGTAGAATCACAAAGGGTCACATATAGAGAACTTGCAAGGTATGTAACCAAAACTTAGAGTGTTGTTCTATTAAATAAAAAATACATATACTGCTATCTGAAGTGTATTGTGTAGACAAGTTGTTAAATTCCCGACAATCATTTTGAATAACCCTGTATAATGATTGAAATTTGAGAGTGTACGGATACCATTGTTGGGCATCGTCGACTCTGTTTTACCTACAAAGACATTTTCAGTTGTTGCTAACTTTGTCTGATTCTCACGTTAGCTTTGCAATTGGTGTCCTTAGAAAATCCCTTAATGACAAGCTTACAAACGTCACAAAAAGAACTGCCTTGTCTATGCGTATGTTCGTGATAAATGTGTCCATGTCTGTGAAATACCCTTCCAGTTCTCTCCCTTAAACACGGTCAGTGCTGGAGGTCGGAATATATCCCATGTAATTGCTCAGCGATGTGAAATGGCTTCGTACTGCCGCTGCATTTCGTGGAAAGGAATTAAGCTTCATCTTCCTCCTAAAAAGCATCTCTAATTGGCTACTTTTTTTGTTTGCAGTCATGGGACGAGGTGTGCTGGCGAAGTGGCTGCTGCCAGAGATAACGGCGTGTGTGGAGTTGGCGTCGCTTATGATTCGAAAATTGCAGGTATGTTTCCAGAGTTACTGGCCATTACGTTTTACTCGTACTTTGCTGAAACGATGAAAGGGCTTAGCCTTGTAACCGTCGTGGTGTGTTTTGGTTCTGGTGTTTTGCGTTTGGTACTTCGAACAAGACAAACGGACGTTCTTTGTGGCGTTTTATTGCCTATTACTTCTGTCCTCTCTCTTCCTTTCTCGTATGTGTGTGTGTGTATGTGTGTTTCTGTGTGTGTATGTGTGTGTGTGTCTGTGTGTGTATGTGTGTGTGTATGTGTGTGTGTGTGTACACGCTCACGTACACACGCATATATCCCTGTTAACAAATTGTTTAACCCACGTTTCTAAACTCAGTTTTCTTCTCCCCACACATGTCTCCCTGTAAAGTTATTTCACAGCATATTAACGAGTGCCATTACATTATATAACACAAAAGCTTTACCTTCTCCCTTCGTTATGGTACACAATTGTATTTTAAGTATATGTGCACAGTGAAACTAAATTCGTCTACAGACTGTCCATAGCTTTTATCGATATTAAAATAAATTCCAATTATTTTATTCAATGTACGTCCTCAGGCGTTCATATTTCGTGACACATGTTAACATCAGCTGTCCCAGGCTGTAAAAAATATGTAAATGTGTGCATCTCTTAGTTACGGTAGGTGTTGGAAGGTGCCACTGTCAGTTTCTAGGAAGGTGGTAGTTACGGCACAGAATTTTCTCTAAGGCTCCCTAATCTCTGGTTCTTGGATCATTGTCATAGCTGCATGAACTCGTGCTGCGAGATTTCCGATATACAGGGTCCTGCTGAAATACCTGACGATTTTGCAACACAGCTGTGATTGGAACCGTTGGCGTGGGGAATATGTCCTCGAGCGCCCATCTAGCGAGACTCAAAGCATTTCAGTTGCCATGGAGTGCTGGTCTGTACAGCATAGGCCTTTCACTATGGAGACGTATTTCTAAAACAATGATTCTGGCGTTGTGACTCAGCGAATATTTAGTCGGCACTTCAGGATCCATCGGAACGACAGTGTCCCTAGTCGCAATACTGTACTGTTGTGGGTGAGAAACTGCAGAGAAACAGCGTCTGCCGCAAAAAGAAAAGGTCCGGGAAGAGAGCCTTCAATTAGAACTGCTGAGAACATCGAACGATTGCGTCAGGCTTTTGTCAGTTTGCGGGAATGTGCTGACAACAAGGGACGCCACCTCACAGACACTATATTCAGGAAGTGAATACTGTAATAAAAATGCTTTGAGATAAAGATAATTTTACTAATAAATTCACGTAAAAATATAGTATACTTTTCATTGTATTGTAACTTAAAAATTGTCAGGCTTTTCTGCCAGACCCTGTACCTGGAAGAGGTTTGATACCCCAGTTCGCGAACGAAATAAGGATTATCCCATGTCCTGAAGTAACTTTTGTGGACGTCGAAAACACAAGCGGAAAACACGCATCTTTTTGTCCACAGAACTTTAAGTAATAACAGAACGTCTGCAGCGTTTTGATATAGAAACCTTAGTCAAATTGAGACCGTGTGTGACAGTGTATATAAACGAATGTTTGCTGCGCGAGTTGTGATATAGATGTCAACGAATCCGTGGTTGGGATAGGCCTAAACATCCGCGATTTCCCTTCAGCTTCTCCGCGGCTGTCGTTACGCAGCTGCAATTATGGCGCATTCCATGTCTGGTATCCGTGCAGTCTGTGGGCCGCATTTGGGCTAGGCCTAAATATCCGCTATTTCCCTTCAGCTTCTCCACGGCTGTCGTTACGCAGCTGCAATTATGGCGTCTTCCATGTCTGGTATCCGTGCAGTCCGTGGGCCACCTGCATTGACAACAAACATGTGCTACAAGTTCCTCTCTCTCAGGGAGAAGCTGTTGTGTTCGTCATATTGCTGGATTACTTCGACAAGGAAACTACAGAGACCTTGTGGATACATAACGACGCGCGTTGTCGTCCTGACCAACTTACACGCCTGTGAAGCCTGTAACACCATTTGACTGTGACATGTGTCATGAAAATTAACGTGTCAGAACTTCTATTATAAAATATTTTCGACTTACGTATATAATTTTTTTAAAAAGACAAACCAATTCATTCGGATGTATGAATGTTGATTACACAGAAATCACCCGCATGTTTCGTCCACTCATGTAACGTCGTGATCGGTCGGAACGTGTGGGTGATTACTGTTTAATAATATTACATTCAGACGTCCAAATGCCTTTGTTGGTCTTTCCGAAAATTCTGTACGGGTGAATCGGGCAGGGAACACGGAGCACGTAAAACAGGTCTTCGACGTAGTTTTCTTTTCAAAAGAATCACGCTGTGGAGAGCTTGTATACGAATTTGGTTGTGCCTTGTGCATTAATAACAGCACTCGTAAAAGAGATGACATTGCATACCAAATATTTGTTTGGAAACTAGAGAATATAATGTCAATGTTTATGCTTTGGTATGTATGGAAGTATGAAGATAGAAGTCAGCTTCAAAGAAATAGGATGAGAGGAGGGGAGGAAGAGAGAAAGAGAGAGTGAGAGAGAGAGAGAGAGAGTGTGTGTGTGAAATGAATTTAACTGGAGAGGAAAAGGGAATAGTGCCCAGTTGGTCCGTAGATTTTGGTCCAGTTTCAGGTTCAGAAAATTTTGGACAAAATTTACAGTTCAGTTGATATATTGTCATTTTCAAAAGAACTTTTTTTTCAACGTGGATTTCTAGCAATACGTCAGCTAATTTTTGCTTTGTCTTAAAATTCCTTAAATGACAGGCTTTATTATTTAGCAGGTTATACAGGGTGAGCAAAAAGTCTTATCCCAGATTACAAACATTTATTACCAGAAAACTACTGTACGTGGAATACAAACATTTTATTCCCCAGAAATGTAACACAAGAAGTTTTTTTACAACACATCAGTACACTTCAACATGTGCTCCTTTTGTTGCGCGGAGAACGTCTAATCGATAATCAGTTTCTCTCCACGTGTTCTCCAACATGTCTTCAGTTATTGTCGCAAAAGCGTCTGTTATTCTTGCCTTCAAATTTGTAATATCTGGAACTGGTGTCGAAAACACTTTGTCCTTAACATACCGCCATAAAAAAGAAGTCAAGGGGGTGATATCCGGCGATCGTGGTGGCCAGAATTCGGACCATCTCTCCCAATCCACCCGTTTGGAAATGTTGCATCCCAAAACAGACGAACATGTGAAACTCAGTGTGGAGGTGCGCCATCTTGTTGGAACATTATCCACGGCCGAAACTCTTCCAACTGAGGTGCAACGTAATTTTCATGTAATATGTGTTTGTAATCGGGGAAAGACTTTATGCTCACCCTGTACAATGTTTCCACATCTTCCTGCGCCATTTAACAATTATATTATCTTTTTCCTCCAATTGTCTTTGTCATTCCTGTCTTCTTCCATTAACCCCTTTTCTCCCATCAGTCCTCTAATTCCTTCCGCCCAAGTAAATGTAGATCTACCTCGTTTTCTTATTCCTGGCGGGCTCCATTTCATAACTTCTTTTGGCAATCTCCCCTCTTCCATTCTCTGAACATGTCCATACTATTGAAGTTCTTGGTTTTAATATCGTCTAAAAGAGACTTTACTAGGTTCATTTTGTAAATAATATTATTCCTAAATTTGTCCTTCCTGGAGAATCGAGCCGAATGTCGCCAAAAGTCCATTTCTGTGGAATTTAGTTTTGCTACCGTTTTTCCTTTAAACACCCTGTTTCTGCTACATATGTAGTTGTGCTTCTAACTATTGTAATGACAAACCCATTTGTGTTAAATCCCATCTTAAGGACAAAATTTAACAATCCAATTTTTTTTTAATTTCCCGCGATGGCCTTGACAGTTCTTACCAGGCAATATAGTTTTTTCGCTACGTGACAGATGTGTTACGAACTTCCGTCTGAAGTTTTGAGAAAGTACAGGGTTATTCAAAATTATTGTCAGGATTTTAACAACTTGTCATACACAATACACTTGAAATAGCAGTATATGTATTTTTTTATTTAATAGAACAACACTCCAAGCTTTTGTTACATACCTTACAGGTGCTCTATATGTGCACCCTTTGTGATTCTACAAACATCAACACGATAATCGAGTTCGTTCCAGACTGTTTGTAGCATGTCAGCGGTGATGGTTTCAATGGCTGTTCTGATTCGTACCTTCAGTTCTGGGATACTTGCGGGAAGAGGATGAACACAAATCTGATCCTTGACCTAACCCCACAGAAAGAAATCACATGGGGTTGCATCTGGGAATCGAGGTGGCCAGTTGTTAAAACCCCGACAATCATTTCGAATAACCTGTATGATATACTGGTCTGTGATGGACGTAATATGAATGAAAATCCTGTAGAGATTTTCACAATTAAGCATGGAAATTTCCGCAATAAATATGAAAATAAATTCATTTCATGCCATCCACAAAACATAATTGAATGAATGTTGTGTCCTCTGTTTACCATTGAGGTATTCGAATGCTGGATCAACCGTACATGACGGATCTTATCGAAGCCAACTCGATGGGTCATGAGCCAAATCTTATCGACATATACAGCGCGTCGTGGGGCCCAACAGATGATGGCAAGACGGTTGATGGACCGAGGAATGCGACGATGAGGGCCATAGTCAGGGGTGTGAATGAGGTAAGATGTGTGATAATGCGGCTAAGGGGCCATAACAAGGTAGTGGTAGCGAAATTGAAACTGTGTGCTGTGTAGCCAGTAGGTCATAGGGAGAGAGGGAATTCCTTGCTTACTTACTTACTTACTTACTTACTTCCTTACTCCATGGAGCAGAGTCCTTCTTGAGAAGCTAACCAGTTTGCACCTAGTCAAGAAATTCCCCGCATTTCATGGAACCCGAAGGTTCATTACCGCATTCACAAGTTCCCGCCACCTGTCCCTATCCTGGGCCAGATCGATCCAGTCCGTAACTCCACATCAAACTTCCTGAAGATCCATCTTAATATTATCCTCCCATCTGCGCCTTGGTCTCCCCAGTTGTCTCTTTCCCTCAGGTATCCCCACCAAAACCCTATACACGTCTCTCCTCTCCCCGGTACGTGCTACATTCCCCGCCCATATAATTCTTCTCGATTTGACCACCCGAATAATATTTAATGAACAGTACAGATCATTAAGATCCTCATTGTGTAGTTTTCTCCACTCCCCAGTTACCTCGTTCCTCTTAGACCCAAATATTCTCCTCAGCACCCTATTCTCAAACACCCTCAGCCTACGTTCTTCCCTCAATGTGAACGATCTAGTTTAGGGATAGTGGGGATGGATTCTTTTAATCATTAAATGTAGCGTGACTCACGAAGGGTGGTTCTAGCCGGCCATTTACATGAGCTGATAAGTCCTGTGATGCCGTATAGTGGGGACATACTGTCCATGGAATGGTGTAAATCCTGGGCCATAGTTTGGGGCTGATATGTCCTGCCTTCTTTGTAGTTAGCAGGTCATAACAAGGGGAGTGTGCAGGTTTAGGGTCATAGAACGGCAGTCCGCATGTTCTACATTACTGCTGGCTATATCTAACGGGCTGCAGCGTGCGGGGAAGCCAGGCCAGTGGCCATTCCATGAACGCAGTGGGTGCAGCTGCTTCCAGTGCCGGTGTTTATACGTACAGGGGTGCTGATAAGTCCATAGCCCGACCAAGAAGGAAACAAGCTCGGAAGCATGTCAGGGACGCGCGCGTTTCAACAACATCGAGACGCGAGCTGGTATCAAGTTTCTCTTTTCCTGCAAGGCAAAGCGCCGAATAAAATTCACGCCATTCTGAAAGAAACATTAGCTTGTTTCCTTCCTTATCGGGTTAAGGACTTACCAGCACCCCTGTACATGCACTTATATACATATATATTAATCTGTTAAAGGAGCTGAAATCATCAATTGGGAACAGGATTTTTCGTAACCCACAGAATAGTGTCAGCAGTTCAGAGAGTAGATTTTGTTAGCGACAGGGTGTCATATGTAGTTCTGAGAGGCCACTGGTGTAATATCATATTACTGAATGTGCATGGACCGAGTAAGGAGAAAAGTGATTTTACAAAAGATACTTTTCTGAGGAATTAGAGCAGATTTTCGACCATTTTCCCACTGCTGATAAGTCCTTAACCCGACTAGGAAGGAAACAAGGTAATGTTTCTGTCAGAATGGCGTGAATTTCCTTCGGCGCCTTGCTTTGCAGGAAAAAAAAAATTGATGTTAACTCGCGTCTCGATGTTGTTGAAATCGCGGGCGTCCCTCTCATGCTTCCGAGCTTGTTTCCTTCCTGTTCGGGCTAAGGACTTATCAGCATCCCGGTACATATGGCTCAGGATAGGGACAGGTGGCGGGCACTTGTGAATGCGGTAATGATCCTTCGGGTTGCAATAAAGTGTGGAGAATTTCTTGACTGGTTGAGCTTCCCATGAAGGACTCTGCCTCATGGATTAATTAAGTAGGCCTATATAATGCTCTGTTGTACATAAACTGTGGGCACGCGGTAGAGCAGCTGGTTGAGGCACTGCGCTAGAAGCCGGAAGGTCTCGGGTTCGAATTTTTCATTGGCATAATCCTTCCAGCCGCACTATAACCTTGGGGTCGACTGAGCCTCTAACAGATATGAGTATCAGGAGTATTTCCTGGTAGGTAAAGGCGGCTGGTGCGTAGAACTGACAACCTTACCACCTTCCTGTGCCGATAGTCTGGAAATCGGGGAGCCTCAACCTCCTGGAACACCCAGGGCCTATCCAGGCCTGTAGAGGGATTGCTTTACCTATTAAACATATACTGTGTTCATTGTGGTAAGTATGCTTAATCGTAAGAAAGTTCAATTTAATTAAACACTGTACCCAGTAACAGTGCACAAAATCTCTGGCACATACTTTTTTGAAAATGGGCTTTGTCCGATCACGGAGGCAACACGTGGCTGCCGTAGGGCGCCACATGTTTTTCGGCGGGCTGATCTGCTATGATTTTCTGTGATATTTTTCATATTTCTAGCCGGTGAATTGCACCGGCTTGCACGCCATTGGCTAGGGGCTTGGAAGAGGTAAGTGCCTGAATACTGTCGGCTGCACTGCGAGTTGAACCGTTTTGTTTATCACAAGACCGGCCACATTGGTGAGGTAGTGAGAGAGGGGAGAGAAACGCTTTACCTGATGATGCTGTCAGATATCTGCACAGTGCGATCCATAAGTTTCGGAACTAGAGCGATCTGTCGGCCAGCCCACTACGTACTATCAACCAACATCCGTTCACACACTGAGTTTGGTTTGTCTTCGACAGTAAACGAGTGACTGGTGCATTAAAGGAGGTACAAAAGGAGGAACCTTTCGCAGCTTTTCAGAAACTGTACGACCGCGCAAAAGCCTTTATATAGGGTGATAAAAACGTCTCTATGTACCTGATGATTACAATCGTCAGGTGTACTGAGATTTTTTATCACTCTTTATGTGCCAATGGAGCTTATTTTGAATAAAAAATGGTATGTGTCTTCGATTTAAAAAAAAAAATCAGTCTTCAAACTTTTGAATCACACTGTGCCGATAGCAGATGAATGAAATTCGAGTTGTGGAGTATTAGAGACTTGATAATTGTTACATTAAGCCGAGAAACTTGGACAGAAACATCTTCCAGGATTAACAGGCTATAAAATACGTTGTAGATTCATATTAATTGTGTATTAATTGTAATTACACTTCCTATGTTGAATTCGAATATGGAGCTATTTATGACTTCTGTTAAGGAGTGTCCTTGTTTTGTAGCCTTACCGGTTCATTGTCGAACTAGACTCGACAACACTTTCCATTAAACCGAGACAAATGTCGAGCTAGACTCGAGAGCACTTTCCATTACGCCAAGTCAAATATCGAGCTAGACTCAACAGCACCTTCCACTACACCAAGTCATATGTCGAGTTAGACTCGACAGCACTTTCCATTGTACCAAGTCAAATGTCGAGCTAGACTCAACAGCACTTTCCATTACACGAAATCAAATGTCGAGTTAGATTCGACAGCGCTTTCCATTACACCAAGTCAATTGTCGAGGTAGACTCTGCAGCACTCTCCATTAGACCAAGTCGAATGTCGAGCTAGACTCGACAGCACCTTCCATTACACCAAGTCAAATGTCTTAGTAGACTCTACAGCACTTTCCATTACACCAAGTTAAATGTCAAGTTAGACTCGACAGCGCTATCCATTGTACCAAGTCAAATGTCGAGCTAGACTCGGCAGCACTTACCACTACATCAAGTCAAATGTCAAGTTAGACTAGACAGCGCTATCCCTTGTACCAAGTCAAATGTCGAGCTAGACTCGACAGCACTTTCCATTACACCAAGTCAAATGTCGAGCTAGACTCGACAGCACTTTCCATTACACCAAGTCAAATGTCGAGCTAGACTCTACAGCACTTTCCATTACACCAAGTCAAATGTCGAGCTAGACCCGACAGCACTTTCCATTACACGAAGTCAAATGTCGAGCTAGACTCGACAGCACCTTCCACTACACCAAGTCAAATGTCGAGCTAGACTCGACAGCACTTTCCATTACACCAAGTCAAATGTCGAGCTAGACTCTACAGCACTTTCCATTACACCAAGTTAAATGTCGAGCTACACTCGACAGCGTTTTCCATTGTACCAAGTCAAATGTCGAGCTCAAATGGACCCGCTATTACCCTAGGGTTCTCTTTAGTTAGCTTCTGTTATTTAGTGGCTGCTTTGGAACTTTAAATATTAGAGGTATTCTGCAAAATTAATTTGTACGAGACTTTTGGAATTCACAAGAGTAATTAGGCCCTTAGTAGTTTAAACTTGTTTGTTACAATAGCAAAATGTGACAGAGTAACAGAAATGGGATAAAATTCGGCCATTCAAGAAATTCCCTAACATTTTGTGGAACCCGAAAGTTCATACCCCATTCGCGTGTGCCCTCCACCTGTCCCTATCCTGATCCGGCTCGACCCAGTTTCTTAGGTCATACCAATGTATCAGTCCAGGTCCGAGGTTTTCTGCGTTAACATTTCGTAACAAGATACTCTTTTTTTACAGTTGTAACTTGTTAGCACCTCGCCCAATCCAAAAGCTGGAGGACCACCTCTTGTCGGCTGTCCGCGACTGCTTATTCAATATATTCGCAGCTACCCTCCATATCGGAGCCCGTTCCTCTATCGTCAACCTGCGGACGCGCCATGCCTTGATGACAGGGACCCACTCATCGCTATCATTAATTAAATTATGACCAGTAATTAAGATTCTGAAAGCCTTACGTATCGTAAACTGTGTGAAACACGATAGGAAAATAACATATTCATAAGACTGAAACAAAGAATAACAATTAATTCGGTATTTTAATTAATGTTTTATTCTCACGGGATCAAACAGACGGGGAAAAAAACCCCCGGCTAAAATGCACGGTTTACAAAAGCCATCAGAACACTAGAATGTAACAGTCCCTTTCCGTAGGACCTAAACATAAACACATGCTCGTGTTTTCATTATTCTGAATTATTATAAACGCCTCCGCATTTGCTGTTTGCCTAGTTTATACCAACCTCCAAACAACCTCTGCTAAAATAAATTACGGGATTTTTACTGCTACTGTGAAAAGATTTATTCTCTAATTAAACACGGGCACATGGGAGAACCTGTAACTGATTTGTCATTTACCGGTAAAAAGTATGTTGGTAGGTGACGCAGGGTAGTGGGCGGTACTTCTGAAGGTGATATATAGCCGTGTAGTAACGACTTTGTGTGGATGCGTTTGAATATTTTGAATTTGATTTCAGATTTCTTTAATGTCTTTGATTAACTGTTTAAACGCCGAGTTAAATCCCATCTGCCATCTGCTGGCATTATTAGAAGCTCACCATATTCTCCACATTAGTAGGGTAAGGGTTAAAGTTAAGTGGAAAATATTTTTTTTTTAATGTTTGGTTTCGAATTTGAATGTAGTTTTTGGGCGGGTTCGCAAGATTGCAGAAAACGACTATTAGCGTCATTATGTCTGTCCGTCCGTCTGTCCTCATGGAACGACTCGGCTCCCACTAAACGAATTTTCATGAAATTTGGTATTTAAGTAATTTTCTTAAAATCTATCGAGAAAATTCAAGTTACATTAAACCTAAAAGAATAATGCGTACTTTACATGAAGACCAATATACATTTTTGATCATATCTCGCTCATTTCTTCTTAGAATGATAAATGTTTCAGAAAAAAGTTGTAGAGAAAATCAAAACACACGTTTTGGGTTCAGTAACTTTTTTTCTGAAAGCGTTCAGTTTATGAGATAAAGTGGAAAAATATTGCAGAGTAGGGCAAGACACAGATGACAGTATGGCGCATGCGCATTGCGTGCTGGATACCTAAGGCTACAGACACACTCAGCAAAAGGTAAATCAGTCCCGTTACAGGCCTGGAGCGGTCCAGAGGGTTCCAGGATGTTAAGGTTCCCAGATTTCATGACAACGGCACAGGATGTTGGTAAGGTCAGCCTTACGCACCGGCCGCCTTTACCCCCAGGAAATACTCCTGGTACTCATTTCTGTTAGAGGCTGAATCGACCCCAGGGCCGTAGTGCGATCAGAAGGATTTTATGTCAATGAAAAATCCACTGACACCAGATGGAATCGAACCAGCGACCTTTCGATTTGTAACACAGCACCTTAACCACTGAGCTACCGCGGTCCTTACAGACACACTCACAATATGCATGACTTATTGCTCTTCTACTGTAGCAATGGTTGCAAGGCCGCGTCTTGGTGTTAACGTTTATACGCACATGGCTGTCCTCTTGGCATTAATGGGCAGCACAGTGACACTTTCTGTCAGTAGAGAGATTACTGCTGCTGGCAGGTGTTGTTTTCCTTGATTTGTTGTATGAACCAGCCTATAATTCACCGGACACAAGAAGCTCTTTCCTAAAGGTTAAACGACGAGAGGTTAAAGCTGACCATTCGCTTAGGTCTTGTATCTACACTGCTCCATAAGACTTCATAGGACGCCATTTAAAAATACATACAAAATTATTTGACCGTGCTGTACTCCAGACAAGTGCTAAATGTAGAAAGGTAAAGCAGTACCGTTAAAGGCCTGAAGTGGCTCAGAGGGTTCCAAGAAGTTAAGATTCCCAGATTTCATGACAACGGCACAGGATGGTGGTAAGGTTGTCAGCCTTACGCACCGGCCGCCTTTATCCCTAGAAAATACTGCTAAATGTATCCCATTCATAATTGCCCACCTTCATTCCGTTTCCTTACACCCGTTGATCCTGTGTCTTTTGTATCCTTTTTAATATTATCCTCTCATCCATTCCTGTGATTTTCTAGTAATCTATGTTCTCTAGGTTATGTTACTGAAAATATTGTAAGTCTGTGTTCAGCGTCACGCGGGTGACTTCTCTTTTCCCATCTCACCCTCCTTGATTTGAAACCCCTGCTATTGTTTTGAGGGTAGACTAACTTCTGAAGGTTTGCTTCAGCCTCCTTTTAATTCCTCGTTCAGAAGATGAAGTAAAGATAAAGGTTAAAATTCACCCTATCACAGGCAACTAAGACCCAGAGGACGAGTAGATGGGGTGGATGGTCAGCGTCACTCCTCAGCCGCATTCCTCTCGGTAGAGACCCGGTTCTCATTGAATAGGAAGCTGGGTGGGCCCCGGGGCCGGTCTGGACGGGTACGGAAAATCTCGCCCCCCGCAATGGGATTCGATCCCCGGACCCTCCAGCCCGTAGCGAGTCGCTATATCGACTGAGTTTTTTTTCTTCTTTGTAAATAACCAACTTGACGCACAATCCTTTTTCCTATATTTGTTTATTCCAATTCCCTACATGTTTCGAGCAATCAAGTGCTCATCATCAGAAGAGTCAATTGTATCAATACGACCGCTGGTATATGTCACTGTATGTAGGTGACCGTGCGGTATGCAGGTTAAATGGAACCTGTTTCGGTCAAACTTGAAGATGGCCGCTATAGGCCGAAACATGTAGTTTTTACATTGCTAATAAACACCATAATTTAGCCATATATTTACAGTTGTGTTTTTGACGGAATTTACCACACCATATAGTTTAAACACACAACGCGGATGGCACACATCAGAATAAAAAATTGAGTCTTTTTTTTTAGAGAGATCCATTGCAGTGACAGTATATACAGTGTGTACAAGGATAAATTACAAAATTGTTCCTGTAAACAATCTGAATAAATATTTACACTATGGCACCACTGGAACTGGACATTATGTATGTAAATATAGGTGTAAATAGCGGCAGTGAAGAATTATGAAAGAAAACCACAGCGACTTCCGGTAAGCTAATTAAAGCAGTATATGCTGCGTGCGGTTAGGTTTATATTTTTTGTACAAATTAGTAGGGTCGGCTAGAACGGCCCGCTACCGGGCCCTGGCATCAGTTATACCGGGCCGTGAGAGGTTCTCCTGCAATTTGTCATTTTAGTTTACTAACCAATTTTTATGAATAAATGTTTGATAGTGGAAATATTCTGAGGAGAAAAATATTCGTGAATATGTCGAAAAAATCAGACCTAAGGAAACTACAATATGCTACAAGATTTCATTAGTCGAGTGATCGATAACTAATTTAAAGGTAATTTTATATTTGTCAACATGCCACACCGTATACGTAAGTGTACTAATACTCTTTATGGTTATGCCGTAATTAATTATTAATACTTATTTTAGTTTAATGTATGAACTTAAAAAATATTGGAAAGGTATTTACGAGTAAATCTGTTGGGACCGGGCCCTCGTCTTGTTCGGACCGGGCCCTCGTCTTATGAAAATAGAATTTACCGGACCGCGGTCTCACAAGTTTGAGAAACACTGGGATAGAGTATAATTCACTGTTCGTTGGATTGGGGGGGGGGAGGGGGTTGGAATGTGAGGGGCAATGAGCGAAAATTTTGTCAATAAGGCGGTGGATAAGAACGGGGATGGGCTGGATGTTTAGAGAGTTGTGCAGGTGGGAAGTGGAGGTACGTCTGGGATGGTTACCGATGACTCGGAGATATTTAGGCTGGATAGCTTGGAGTCTGACGTAGCTGGAGAAGCGTGTGGAGGACTGAGCTATCCAGGCCCACAGTTACAGTAATGAGCGTTGAACGTGAATTGTATATTTCTTAGGGTCGAAATGGGTTGGGCAACATCTATGTGTGGGCCAGTGGCGATGGCGGTGAGGACGATGATTGCAACTGCGACGGATACGCGGCCAGCATGTGGACCATTTCGATCAACAGCGCCATCAACGACGGACAAAATGCACATTACGACGAGAGTTGCTCATCCACTCTTGCTTCTACTTTCAGCAATGGGGCTAAGGACCCCAACACCGGCGTGGTAAGTACAGTCACTTCAGCATGCAATCTATACGTTACGCTAATTCAATATTATGGATGATTGTCAGGAATTCGGAGGAAGGCCCTGTATATGTATATGGCCGAAAGTGTCTACAGGGTGTTGGTACCAGCTGCTAAACCACACATATACACACGCGCGCACACATACACAAGCACGCACGCACGCACGCACACAACATATCTACCTACATACATACATAGATACACGCACACACCCACGCACACACACACATACACACGCACGCACACACCCACGCAAGCACACACAAAATCTAGAACATAAAAATTTTAACATCTAACCATTATTCCAAAGGGTACAATTATATAAAATAGCACTTAAAATATATTGATTAATATTCAATATAATAATAATAATATATTCAACTGCAAATGGGCTGTCGTCCGGTGGCAGTGGTTCTAATGCACGTACATAAATATGAAGTACGTTTCTAAGAAATTTAAGTCCGGAGGGCTACATGAGAAGCATGTAGTGGCAACTTGGAGTGTTGGGAACCGTCTGGCAGCATTTGCTTATAGACACAGGGAAACCAAGAAGAACCTGTGTCGAGGTGGCCGGTCGCATCACCTTCCCGATAGTGACTTGTGGCTAACAATCCGGCAACTAAAGTATGTAAGACAGCAGTACACACATAGTGAAGCATTACACATGAGGTAACAAAAATACACACAAGATAATAACACAGTACACAGAAGACCAACTACAGTTCCCTGTATTTTTGAGTATTATGCGCTTTAAACGCCCTATTTTGAAGATAAAGGTCGGTCTCCCCTGAAATGTATTTGCTTGTAGTGCCTGTACGTTACGTAATATTTACATAAGTTTTGTAGTAGGTGTGGTTGAAACTGTAAAATATTCTACCGCGTGTATTGACTTTTAATTATTTTAACTACTTCATCTATTATTATTATTATTATTATTCAATTTTGGACTCATAGCTTAGTTTTACAGCAAAGCATTCACTGTTTTTGGTGACATCATCCTGTTGTGTATTTCTTACCAATACGTTGCTAAATATCCGAATAAACACAATTTAAATCTTGTACAACAGTTTCTTATTGTACAATACAACATGATTCGGCTGTCCACATCAGCAATCAGCAGGTAGGTGGCGGATAAATTGTAGACTGCAGTTGAAATGTGATGTCACACGGTGACGCACGGGAAGGGAAGTGAAAGGGAAACTGGTGAATGGAGTGGGTAGCCAGTACTCTTCACACTACCTCGGAACATGGTGTATCCAGCATTACTACCGCTGATGCGCACACCTCGGCTGCCAGTAGTCGACTGAACT
>Ga0123352_10007472_pt1 | contig 16868 bp, 9 predicted proteins | sample TergutLab28metaG_FD_89700 | JGI IMG/M metagenome (GOLD analysis project Ga0123352, IMG submission 89700) | Labiotermes labralis P1 segment gut microbial communities from Petit-Saut dam, French Guiana - Lab288 P1 | ecosystem: Host-associated > Arthropoda: Insects > Digestive system > Gut ... | reverse complement strand
TATATATATATATACACATATACATACACATATATATACACACACATATACAAATATATATATATCCATTCTTAGGCTCGACTTAGAAGATGCACTTTCAGCTCAATATGTATAATCCAACCGACAACGAGATCTCGTTGAAAGTTTAGAATATGCACCTATACTGTGATCAAACTCTGTATAGTTTTCCTCTGTATATATTTTTGTGACCTGAAGATGGCCCACAGTGGCCTAAACATGTCGTCGTCAGCATAATAAAGTAGGATACAACACAGTTTTTTTGACGTACCCCACCCCCTCCCTAATAACAGCGTCTAAATTAGCTAAGAGAAGTGGAATAAACCCAAGTGCAAATGCTCTGTGGAATAAACTTGCTGCTACGTTTAAATACACTCTTTGCTATTATAAATAATTCTGGCGTTTATTTTGATTTGTATCACATACATATTTGCTGGAGCAGCATTCACAGAACAAAGAAAAGTCTTGAAAATTTGTAAAAATATTCTATAAATTTATCTCTTTTCTTAAAACTTTAAGTACTCATTATAACGCGAAACTCATGACACAAAAGTTAAAATGCTATCTTCTGGCATTTCATATCTTGTGCTTTGGATATACCATTCGACGTTTCGGAAAATTGTAGTGTTTCTGTCTTCGAATTTTGATGGTGCCGGAGGCTGCACGTACCCCATCAAACGGTGAACGTACTATTCACCAGTCAAACTACTGGCGGGTCTTCATAGTCATGAATGTGAACACGAGAGGCCTTTATCATTTTTATTCAAAAGGTCCAAAAATTTCAATTTGAACACTAGGAAAATTCTGCTTTTTATTTGACTGATGCCAATAAATTAGTAAATAACACTTCAGTAAAAAATATTATCAAAATATGGAATGCTCTCAAAGAATGCAACCAACAAAGTAAAAAACCTTGTATCGTTCTCGAAGACGAGAGAGCCGAAATACAGTGCGGTATGCTAGAACTAATGTAATTGTCTCTAGAACCTCGTTCGTTATAACATCTGTTCGTTCTAGCATACATTGAAATGTACGTATTTAGGGGTAATTCGTTCCAGACCCACTGCCTAGAGCAAAGTTACCATCCAAAAACTGAACTGATCATTCATTCAGCCATACCGTATTCAGCATTTAGATCTACACTTTTTCCACTTTCTCGCTTGGAAATTATTTCTTTCTTAATGTCTAAATTAATTAGCTTTATCACTCTATTTTGCCGGTTCATGGCTAAAATTATATAGCAGAATAACTGGGAAAAAATATTTTCACTGTTAAAGGCGCAAATAAGCCGATGACTGAAATAAAATGATAACTAAACTTTACAAGCGATAACAAAGATGATGACTGACGCTCTAAACAAAGCGGAAAGGCCCGACACGTCATGCGCACGCGCGTGCTACGTCGGCCGATAGTATTTCTCCGCGTTCGTTGTAACATACTGATTTTATTGATAAAAATTGTTCGTTGTAGCCTTCGTTCGTTGTAGGAACATTCGTTGTAACATACCGACTGTATATAGAATAGGCCACATAGTAAATTATTCTACAACACAAAAATATTCAATGTTCCTCTCTGGTTGAATTACTTGATAAAATTGGAGTACACAATAAAAGTATGTTACAAAAGAAGAGAGTATTGTTTTGAAGGCGAAACATGTCGACATACGATGTTAATCGGTTTTACATACGACAATATATCGCACCTACAGCCTAAATCTCAAAACCATAACAAGAACAGAGTACTCCATAATCAAATACAGAAATCTGGCAATGTTACACATCACACTAACACCTCTTTCTCAAGAGGTATAAATCTACGAGCCTTGTACATCGCAGCATCGATATCAAATACGTATACAGAAAAATACACAACCACACAAATAAAAGTTTTAGATGATATAGTGGGAACATTCTTCTCGCAGGTAGTGGTTGTTTCATCCACACAATTCATTTCCTCTTTCTCCCACATTACTCCAAGAGAAGTAACAGAAAAGTCACGTTACAAGCGCAATTATTCTATCGGTGTGAGTGAAAATTAAAGCGAAAAGCTTCGTGACCAACTGTGATCTCACGTGTAACTGGAAACCACCTCCTCTGACAACTTGCTCAAAGGAAATTCAGCTGAACTTAAAGTAAAGGAACAGATGGGACACTTGGCACACATGACAGCTTTTTTCAATAGATAACTTGCTAACAAGACGACGAATGGTGACACAAAAGAGAAATTTAATTTTAAAATGTACATAAAGTATCGTTTTATAACAACGCCATTCAAGACATTTTCATGCCAGATATTAATTATATATTTCAATCATTTAACTCGCCAAGATTGAAATAACAGTGACGTAATCTTGAGGAGCGCTTCGTAACTTCGTCACCAAGTGCTGTTATTCCTTTACTAAATATTTGCCAAATTGCTACTCAAAATACAAATATGTTTTTTGTTTTTATTCATTGATTTAAGGCGCTCTACAAAATAGATATATTAAATTTTATTACGCTTTTGCTGTTACTGCTATCATTTAGAGCTATTATTCCTTTCCACATTGTTTGTTAACTTATAGAGTTTTGTAGAATAAAAATCCAAACATTCAAAATTATAAACAAATGTCATATCACATTAAGAAAGACACATTCCCGCGAAAGTTTGGGGTCTGCAAGCTGTGTTGTTAAAGTATTGTTGGATGTTATCAACTTAGTGTATATTGTTAAAAAGGTATTGGCATTTCGAAACATTGTGACGTGTTCATTCCCGATGTCAGGAGGCTAAATAAGAGATCAAATCTTGGACTGGTTTTCTCTGATGATGGAGGCGCTACGACCGTCACAAACATCGGTCCTTGTCGGTATAAACCAGTTAACCGTTTAAAGCCTACTGGTTAGGTGATGCACCAACAGTTTAACATTCAACAACTGTATGCTCTGCCCACACTGCATTTGTGTGTTTTGTATTTATCTGAGAATAAACAGCAAATTGTGCCGCTTACAGCATAAACTGATTGGTTTGTATAGCCGAGATGAAAAGTTTTCAGCACGGTACAGACTGGGTCTTTAAATAAAGCAGTCTGCGCTTCGTCTGTAAATGCTTCAATCCTAGAAAATTTCTATTGTATACACATGTGTACACACTTCATAGTTTCAAAATATATGGGAAACAGGTGCAGGGAAATGACTAGGCCCTATTGTCAAATGTGTAATGGGGTAAATATATCTAAAATTTAGAAAAGATTTCATTGAGAATTTAATTTTTCTTGGATATTAAAATAATGTGATGGGTACATATTTCCCGACATTCCTTCATCTCTAGGATCTCTCTGGCCCTATAAATGATAGCACTAAAATCCTTCACATTATCGAAAATAGTTCGCCTAACAACGCAGCAAAACATACCAGAAGGCTTGAATCTTCAGCAGCACCGCTGAAAAACGTCAAATCTCACATATATTATATTGGCAAATCAGGGTAAAAAAATGTTGTCTTCTCTTAACATTGTAATAAAATTTCATGTTCCATGAAATTACGAATTATTAACCGAACATTGAGTCATTTCCTCTATCCTAGTCCAGGGTTCGGTACTGTGTATCTAATCAGTACCTATCAATGTTGGCATAAGTGAGTCATCTAGGAAAATATTAAGTTTTCAAATTATTGATTTCCTTATTAGTTCATGTAAATGTACTCATGTATACACCTAAATATACATATATATCTTTACTGACATTGAAGAATTGTATCAATAACACGTTATAACTTTTCAGTGTAAAAAGATTAATTAAACTCCTTTTTACACTATTTGTTTCCTCATGGCCCTAAACTTCTTTATTAAGAACATTTTTACCTCAAAAAAGACGATAAATAATTTATGAGATAGGCAACAGTATTTCCGAGGATCATACTGCTTCTTTCCTGATGATAAAAGAGGTCATAAATGAGTTTGAGCTTAATTAGGGTTTGAGATGCGTCATTCAAAATATGACTGCTTAAGGATGATTTAAGTTCTGAAATTTTATGTGCAGATTCTTATATACGACGAAATTAAATAAAAACGCTTAATATTATACCTATGACAGTCATAACATTTTGATTTGTCTTTACTTGACACTGATGGCTTTGTTACTTTTCGATAATTTGTCTTTAAAAATGCAGTCACTCCATCTTCCATGGTGTTATACAAAGGTGACTGTGTGTCTGTTGCTAGATATTTTTCAGTAGGATTATGTACAACGTATCCGTCTGTTCCACACAAACAAAAGCTTTGAAACTATGTATGGTCTTTGAGATTAAAGCGGAAACAAGTGACGTGTTGTCAGGCAGGAACTTGCTAGTGATGTACTGTCATGTCACCCGTTATTCATCTGTTTGAAAGGAGGCTGTACAACTGGCAAGGGTTCGACACAGCATCCACTGTCTGATGTTCAACAGCACCGAAAGCCTCTGACGTGGTGTATTGTGAATGATACATCATATCATATGATATCACATCACACACACCACACACACACAACGTATAACATCACATCGTGTAACATCACATCACAATACATCATGTTTCATATATCATATCATATACAATATACAATATATCATATCACATGTCACATCATTTCGTATCGTATCATATATCGTATCATGTATCATATATCGTATCGTATATCACATCACACACACATCACGCATCACACATCACATCATATATCATGCCATATATCATATCATATCATATATCATATGATACCATATGTCATATCATATCATATCATATATTATATTATATTATATTATATTATATTATATTATATTATATTATATTATATTATATTATATTATATTATATTATATTATATTATATACTGTTATTCATAACTCCACACACGCGAACCAAATCAGATTTAATTGACGAGAGTATAAAAACCAGGAAAATGTAAATGCAGCTGTTAAGGCAGAAAACACGAAATAACGAAGACGTCGTTTGGGTTCGAATCCCGATAAACCTGCTCAACTCCACAGAATTCCTTAAGGGGTAAATATATGTCCACAATCCTATCTTACCTACAAACAGCTTTAATACTTACGGCATCAAATTTTGTTTCTGGAAAATTGAGGTAGGGGGCAAACATGGAGATTGTCCTAGGACTGTGTTTAATTTGATGTTATAATTGAACACAGCCTGTAATTTCAGGATTTAGTGATTATAACTTATTAACCTAACGATTAAAATTTGCCGTTCAAACGCATTTAAAAAATGTGTCAGGAATTTGCACTACAGAGCTCTACGCTTTCCCAATAACACGCATCAAAGCCTATCAGTATTTGCATTATCCGTGTTTTAATGAGAGTATACAAATGTACTTTTCGTCTACGTCTGAATTGAAACCAAACAGATAATCCTACCTGTTAAGCAAATTCAATTATTTATCCACTATTAGCCGTGGCTGTATTTCTAATTACCAAAACACACAGAGCGAAACAGTATGGATTTGACCACCATAAAACCAAACCCATCCAAAAGCCTATTAAAAAACACTGTAATTATTATGATTACAGTATCATCCACCGAAAGTTTTGTTCGTTCCTTCAGTCACAAAAACTAAACATAATTTAGAAGGCGAAGTGTGAATTTGACATAAAATGAGAAATGAAACTTAGATTATTGTGCGATTCGTAAGGTATGGCTCTCAGTTAATTGGTGGCATTGCCTGACGCCTGCATTAAATTAAATTTCAATGCATTAAACTTTGTTTATGTAGAGATTCCTATGAGATAGGATTTTGCATGGATTTCAGTGGTACCTCAGCTGCTAATTGCATTACCGTATTTCCACTAAACGAAACAAGCGTTGGTGTTACGATTGTAATTTTTTTTCGATTCTGAAATGAAAACAACTCTTGTAATAACATTTTGAAAAAAAAGAAGCAAGAAAAACAAAATTTGTAAATAAATCATAAGCAATACGTTCCTGCAAATTATTTTGTTGATTTATAAGACAGACAAAGCTAATTTTTACTTTTCAATTATTTTCACTAGGAACTCTTGTATTTTTTTTGTGTTATCTATTTGTAAACGTTAGATTTTTCGAAAAAATTACGCCAAACTTCTACTTCCATTGTTAAGTATTTATTAAAACGCGTTTTTCATAAAGCGTATCTGGCTATTATAACAAAATCTTGCTGTTCTCCTGATATGATCATTTCAAAAATGCATATTTTTAAGACATTCAAATCCCATGAACCAGATCTGCATACAATTTTACAAAGAAATTTACAGCATATTTAACTTTTTACACAAACAATTGTACTTTATTTAATTTTTTGTATTTTATATACGCTTAATTTATGTAACAAAACTCCCTCGAAAATGACCTAAGAAAGATCGAAAAAGCGTAGCACTTTTGGTGAATTTTTATTTGAATTATATGTAATTTTAATATGAAATGAATTTGCTGTTAATACTTAGGGAATATCGTAGCATATTAAGGTCGTTAATTTTTTTTACGTTTTGCTGACCGTGCATCTCAGTATATTTATCTGGTATCATCACACCTATAGGTGTGATGATACCAGTGGCTGTGTAAGGCAATTTTGACCTCCTGATGATGAGCACATTTGCTCGAAACATGTAGAGGCATGAAATAAACGTATTGTAAAACAAAAATATTGTGCATCAAGTTGGTTAATTACTGAGATAAATAAGATCGTTAAGTTTAATTTGAAAGGGTATAGATGGAATTGGTCGTAGCTTACTTAAAATATTATACAAATAAATAACTACACTGAGGAGAAAAAATTAGGTCTTTGTTCAGATCGACAAGTCTTGAAAATAAAGAAGTGTTAATCAAAATTTTCATAAAAACAATTGCAGACTTTAGGTCACAACCACATTTATATCAGTTTATTGCTTGCTACAAGTTTCGGCTTTTTACAAAAGCCACTGTAGAAAACAATAAACTGATATACATGGATCTTTTTTCACTTTTGCGTTACTTGACGCGATGTTTTTCATTGCAGAACTGATAACATATGTAGCCACTTCATCAGTTTAACCACAATGATGTATTTGAAGTATTTTAACCAAATGTTTTAACACTGTAACTTTAGCAAGCTCATATAGTAAGCCCCTTGATGATGATTATCACACTGAAACATTTGGAGTTATTGTCATTTTAATGAAAATTTCAATAATTCCTGTAACAACAATTCTCTTGTGCATCAGTTTGAAATGAAAAACTTTGATTATATAAATGTAGTTGTGATTGACCATCCACTTTTCTTTTGCACTTCGTTTATTCAAAAGACACATGTTTCAAGTTCAGTTTAGAATAAAGAAATATTATCTGTGACGAATAAGGTTGCTGGTTCGATTCCAGAAGTTGTCATTGACATAATCCTTCCGATCCTACTATGGTCCTGGGTTCGACTCAGCCTCGAAGAGAAATGAGTACCAGGAGCATTTCCTGGGGGTAACAGTGGCCGGTACGTAAGACTGACAGCCTTACCACCATCCTGTGACGTTATCATTTAAACCTGGAACCTCAAATTCCTGGAACCCTCTGGGCCACTCGAGGCCTGTAACGGGACTGCTTTACCTTTTTACCTGTGACGAATATCCAGTAATAGAAGTAATTTTTTTGTGTGTATGAAGTATCTGTTATTGAACAATATAATGATCTTGCTTAGAAGGTGTCAGACGGTACACGTGCGACGTTTCGGGCTTTCGCCGCCGTGTAAATGAGATATGCGTTATTCTGGGAATTTACGCACCGTACATTGCTAGTTTGTTGCAGACGTTTCTAGACATCCCATCTGTCCTATCTTCAAGGTTCTTCGACTTCCTCGACTTCGGTCATGCCTGCACTAAACCAGCAAAGCTGGACTCTAATTTGTATTATTGAAAGGCGTTGGTAATTGATAAATTGAGGAGTACGGAGCTGTGGTATAATGGTACTTATATGGTAAGACCTGAATGCCTGGAGAAATAATTATCCCGGTACCACTTTTTCTTCTACGAATCTATCATGGATTACCGTGGAATTGGTACTGAACTAAGTTCAGTTTTTAAGAGGATGGAGAAGATATTTCTGAGCCTTGACATGCGCCCTCTGCTGTACAATGCTAATTTTTTCTAATGGGTTCCAGCAGTGTAATTTATTCCAATTTTTTGTTAAATTATATAAGTCAAATAGACAATAACATAGTTTATAACCCCAATAATTCAAATCTCTGGTCACTATACAAGTATACACAGTATTTGAAGAGGAAAATCTGGAAGACACGTTTCAGTTAACAAATAAAGAGACAGACTGGGGAAAAAAATGTAAAGGGATACTACATCAATGGCGTTAGAGGACTGAGTGGATTAAACTGGCTCAGAAAAGATTTCAATAAAAGACTTTGTAATATGCTAATGAAAGTCTAAATACTTTTAGCCAGGTTATCCCCATTCGCAGACTCCCTTCATTTCCCTTAAATTTCAATTCCAGTTTCAACTCATGTGGTTATTAATATCTTATTAATTTGAAATGACATGAACACGCGTATTTCGCGTGTGAAATAAGTTCAAACAAGGCCATTCGAGTGAACGATGAACACACAATCATAACAGCAAGGGAGTAATAATTGGAATTATCATTTAAAATTACGTTCGGGCAAAGACAATGTTTGATATGGCCCACACTAGCGGGCAATCAAGTTAAAATTTTAAGTGTGTTATTGTGACACGTATCAATTGTCATCAACTAGTTTCCCAAGTAAATATTTACAATTCCGAATTTAATTTTTGGCTAAATGTCGATCAGCCCTTCAACAGTAAACCACCTGGTGGTATACAGACATGGATTCGTGAGCAGAATAATGCTGAATAAATGAAAGAAAGAGAGAATGAATGAATAAATAAATAAACAAAAAATACATAATTAGATGGAAGAAAAAGGTAACGGTAAAAGTAAAGGTAAAGGTCACAGTCTAACAGGACACGAAAAGCCAGAGGGGGTAGAAGTAAAGCTCCACTCTTTCTTTAACCTTGGCGCTAGATGGGGTGGATGGTCAACACCACTCCTCAGCCGCTTTACCCCCAGGAAAGACCGTGTACTCCATTGTATAGGAGGCTGGGTGGGCTCCAGGGCCGGTTCGACGGCTGCGTAAAACCTCGACTTCCCACCGGGATTCGATTCCCGGACCGTCAAGCCCGCAGAAAGTCGCTATACCGACTGAGCTAACCCGGTCCACGATTAAATGGAAGCAGATTACGGAATATCTACTGCTTTATACAAAGCGCGCCATATTCACATGCTGTCACTACCCTACTATGACCCCTACTGATTTAGTTGCAATGCCGATCCCAGATTTTTTTTCTTCTAAAGTCTCAATTTCCCCACTCTCCTAAAACGTCACCTGCAACCGAATTAGGTTATCTCTAACCAGTCGGACTCATAAGTGAAATGTGTACAGATACGGTGAATGGGTCACCACCCTTTAATGTTTTCTATTTCCCTCCGCGCCCACATACACCTTGTTGATCAATTTTTATATTCATGGTGGGTTGACTCGAAGGAATATGAGTTACGCCCTTCAAATCAGCCATCCATATCATATTCACCTGCAAATGGAGTGTAAACAGTACCTTAAAATCTGCTTCAATTTTCTGTTACGTTGGACTGTAGATTTAAGAAATCCTATACACTTTACACAGGACGCGCAAATGTAGTCCGTATACGTTTGATTAAGTAGAATTCATAACGAAGCTCCAGAATAAAGAAAAGCGAAATTTATGGAAGGCGCACACGCAACATAAATTTTACCTTCATTTTTCGGAAAGTCTTCAATTTGGGGTAACTTAAAAAATAAAATAATGGGGTTTGGCACGATGTAGGAAACATGCCAATGGCAACATAACCAGTGATGGATAGTTAAGTACAACTTCCGTAATAAAGGCTTTTTACCACATAATCACGGAACTACATTTGAACTAAAGTAGAGGGTTTCCTTAAGTAAAGACCATATTTCAAACGTAAAAATAGTTTCTATTTTAAAACCATGCTAGCATGCAGTCAGAAGAATCTGTTTGACATATATCTGATGCTGTATGTACAGTCTTAGACTCCTGATGATAGACGGAAAGACCGTCCAAAAGATGTTAGAGTGCCACTCCAAAATAAAATAAATTTGTGAAGCTGATGCACCTGTTTGGCTTTTCCACAGAATTACATCACGTTGCACGGCCATATGAACATCAAATTTATAAATAAATTTTTGGCCTTGTCAATATATAAGGATAAAATGAGCTGTAAACTAAATTTCACAACAGGCTTTCATTTTGGCTACGTTACGATATGCCAGGCAGTCTGTGTTTCAGCAAAAATCATCCTCTATTAGACACGTGTATGTAGACACATGAAGAGTAAAAATAATTTTAAGAAAGCGACTATCTGACCGGAGTCTTATTCTTCGACATTGCAACATTCCACACATAACGAGCCGCCAAACGTGAATTTGTTCAACGACAAAATCAGTCTGAATTAATTTACATACTCGTATATTCAGTTCGTACGTCACAGAAAAGCACATGCCTTCTCGGTTACAGACGCCAGGAATTTCATAATGCTCCTTGTTCTCAGATACATAAATTCTCTGTGTGAAGTGAACGTAGAATTACTTAATATTAAACCTGGTGTATATAAAGTAACAGCTAATATTTAAAGAGTTAATAGCTTACGAATCGACTAATAAGTCAGATGCGTTTCGTAATCAAAGGCAGCCACAGGACTCTAAATGCTGACCGCGTATGTCTCTAAATCACTTACAAGACTAAACGTCGTATTATTGCGTCAAGAATTTTATTATTATTATTATTATTATTATCATTATTAATTGCAATTGGGTTGTTACCCAGTGGCAGTGGTTATTTTACATGTAAACAGAACATGAAATTGGTTACTACTAGATTTAAGTCGGGAGGGCTACATAAGAAGCATGTAGTGGCAACTTGGAATCTTGGGAACCATCTCAGCATTTGCTTATAGACACAGGGAAACCAAGGAAAACCTGTGTCGGGGTGGCCGGTCGCAGGACCTTCCGAATACTGACTTCTAGTCAGAACAGCCCGTCATCTAAAGTAAAAACAACAATACACACAGTACAACAAATACACATGAGGTTAATAGTAATTTGTCAGGCAATGCCAATTAACTAACTAAGAGAATGCAACTGTACAGTGGAGGTAGTAGACACTGTCAAATTGCCCTCTTAATTGTTAATAATAAACATATAAGGTTACCAGAAAAGTAAGGAAATTGTTAATAAGATAGAATATGAAACCTCTGCCTGTTGTACAGAATTCGCACTTTGGGGTTTGGTGGAAGCAACCTGACAGAAATTCGTGACTTCATTCTCTAAACTTGTGTTGTGAAATTAGAAAGTCGGGAATTTAAGGGTGACAGAGGCCTCGTATTAGTGAGTTAGACCAGAGAACACGTGTGTGGGTCAAAAGGGCGCTATCCTCCGTTTAAAACAAAACGACTGAATCTGATTCTCCATAGACTGTGTTTTAAGCAAACTAAAAGAGAGAAAGAATAGGAACAATAAACTTGTGTTCCTTGTAAATATTTGCATATTCTTTGAATCGAGCAAAATTTAAAAAAAAACATACCCCGGATGAAAAAATAATCTATCCTGCAACCCATTTTTTATCATTCGATCTCGTCAAGCAAACCGTCCCAATTCTACGCGGGCGCCAAGCGATGCGTCTCGCCCACTTGATATTGCGGGCGACCGATTACAGCGTTCTCTGCTCCATACACAGACAAACCAATCTATTCCTTTCCTGCAAACTTCCTCTCGGTCCAAAGCCGGGGTTTAGGATAATTTTGGCCTAGTACGAAAATAAATTATTGGGTCCCACTTAGCTTAGTCCTGAGCTGAGAATGTAGATAGAGAAAAGTAATGCTGTACCAAATAGATTTGTACTAAAATCTGCGAAGTGAGTTTGACAAGACAGAACACTTATTTAAACATCCAATACAGAAATAATATTAGTTAACGTGACGGTGTAGGCGTTCCTCCTCCCCCGAAGGAAGTTTGGGGGAAATAACTTGCCTCATTCCCTCCTACATTGTCAGCTCTAGTGTAATTGTAGACTGCAAATTAATGGCGGCTTATCTCCACTTATTCTTCTCTGATACCTTGTAATCCCCGTCTGTTTTTCCCACACTCTAAGTTTTTCTCTTATTTACGTTAGTGATAATCCCCTCCAAGTAAATTATTCTTCATTTGAAACTCAGAACCCATATCTACCTGCGTAAAAACACAGGCGTGTAAGATAGAGTTGTATAATTTTTTTCTTCTGTACGGACCGCCTGTCCTTTTGCCTTCCGTTTTGTATCGAAACATGTTTGCTCGACGCATTAATCGCATGTCCTTTCCATTTAACAGTGACGGATAACAAAAGGTTAGACAGATAATAAGCGAGACAACTTAGTTTGCAACCCACCTTTAAGAATAATGATGCCTCTTGTGCGGTATACTTTTAGGATTAGAATCCAATGCAAACCAAATCACAAAAAAAGAATATAATTAAGATTGACACAAAAAGTGCTTCCAAATGCATTGCTACTCTTAAACTTTAAGGGATTTTGAGGGCGATAAGCAGTTAAAATCGTGACTAAAATTTTGGGCACTTCAGCATCTCAGGCTGAAAAAAACTATAGAGCTCTTCGGAAGCTGGATCCGCCTGCTTCAAGTAGCAAAGGGAAAGGATAGTGACCTATTCTAGTGGGACAATCAGGATACAGTCTCACCCCCTCTTTCATTAGAAGTCTTCAGTAAATACAGGCGACTGCTAGAATTGTTGTGCGAATATTGAACAGTTTCAGTGTCTGCTTTGCGACATAAGCAATGAACAATAAACAATGCAGCCACAAATACACACGACTTACACAATAGATTATGACGTGGAACAGATTTTATTGTATGAATGAGAAACGATTAAATAATATTTTAATATATATTAATTTTTTATGGAATTGTCATATTAACATTTTCAATTTTAAGAATTTAGGTAACATAGCAACGCACAAATATAAAACTCTCCGATGATGACATAGAAATGTCGAAACATGTAGAAGTACATATTATATAAAATATAATGTTGTGACGTATATTGTTGTGACATGAATTGTGCATTTGTTGTTTGTAACAAAAACCATGAACAGCTTTCAATGTCTAGGAAGTGTATCATCCCCGTTGTTTGTGTGAAACTAGGAAAATTCTATGTAGTCAAACACAATTGTGTCACATGAGGTGTATTTAATGACTATCTGATGGAACAACTACATGTTTCGGCCTGTACTGGCCATCGTCAAGTTGTCTTGGGGAACTTAAGAACTAGCTATATGCATGCACGCGCACGTGATGTAGAGATCTCTACATAGGGCCTTATTAGCGAACTGGAGCGAAATAAATAGCGAACCCTCCCATGCATAACTAGAAATAGGACATTCTGCCACTCTGCTCACACACGCAACTCTGTTCCCTTAGGCAAGGAAACCCGCAACCAAGGCCACTCGAACCCACCGCCCACAACACAGCACATTCAAGGATAAGGACAGAGAACAGGCCTCCGCACGACTACAGCTCCATACCTGCCGAGAACCCCCCCCCCCAACAAATAGCGTTATTGTCCGTTTTCTATTCACGCATTTTGTATTATTATCTGTATCTGTTTTGTTTCATAGTGTTTTATCCGACTCCTCTTTTGGTTCGGTTTGTTAAGCTATTTATTTCGCTCCAGTTCGCTAATAAGGACCTATGTAGAGATCTCTACATCACGTGCGCGCGCATGCATATAGCTAGTTCTTAGGTTCCCCAAGACGACCTGACGATAGACAGTACAGGCCGAAACATGTAGTTGTTCCATCATATAGTCATTAAATACACCTCAGTAACACAGTTGTGTTTGACTACATACCATTCCCTAGCTTTCAATATCGTCTGTGTAAAACTAACTTTGAACAGTTGTCAATATCGACTGTGTAACAAATAATGAAGAACTGTCAATGTCGGATGTATAACAAATTATAAACAACTGTCAATGTCGGTTGTGTAACAAATAATGAAGAACTGTCAATGTCGACTGTGTAACAAACTATGAAGAACTGTCAATGTCGGCTGTGTAACAAATTATGAAGAACTGTCACCTTCGGACGTGTAACAAATATTGAAGAACTGTCAATGCCGGCTGTGTAACAAATATTGAAGAACTGTCAATGTCGGTTGTGTAACAAATATTGAAGAACTGTCAATGTCGGATGTGTAACAAATATTGAAGAAATGTCAATGTCGGCTGTGTTACAAATTATGAAGAACTGTCAATGTCGGCTGTGTAACAAATTATGAAGAACTGTCAATGTTGGCTGTGTAACAAATATTGAAGAACTGTCAATGCCGGCTGTGTAACAAATATTGAAGAACTGTCAATGTCGGCTGTGTAACAAATATTGAAGAACTGTCAATGTCGGCTGTGTAACAAATATTGAAGAAATGTCAATGTCGGCTGTGTTACAAATTATGAAGAACTGTCAGTGTTGGCTGTGTAACACAAACATTTAAGAGCTGTCAAATTCGGCTGTGTAACAAATTATGAAGAACTGTCAATTTTGGCTGTGTAACAAATTATGAAGTACTGTCAATGTCGGCTGTGTAACAAATTATGAATAACTGTCAATGTCGGCTGTGTAACAAATTATGAAGAAGTGTCAATGTCGGCTGTGTAACAAATATTGAAGAACTGTCAATGTCGGCTGTGTAACAAATTATGAAGAACTGTCAATGTCGGCTGTGTAACAAATATTGAAGAGCTCTGAATGTCGGCTGTGTAACGTGAAAACTGTTAGTTGTCAGTGTCGTCTGTGTGACATGAATATTGAACAGCTGGCAACTCCGGCTGTGTTTCATAAATATTAAAGAGCTGTTCACATGTCAATTTCGGCAGTGTAACTCAAACAGTGAACAGCTGTCAATATCGGCTGTGTAATAAAACACTAAACGGCTGTCAATGTCGGCTGTTTAACACGTATATTGATCCGCTAATCTCTTATAATTTTCCGTTCCTACTCTAAAGCATACTTTCAGAAATAGAAATACATTTTTTTTCGTCGGTCTCTAATACTTTACTTTTAAGCAACACAAAAGGCAACTAGAATTATGAATCATCAGAAATATAAAATTCATTTCTTCTAACATGCGAAAGATTCCTCTCTCTCTCTCTCTCTCTCTCTCTTGAAGGGTTGTGATAGTGTCTATACAAAGAGAGTTTAAAGTTGCAGACAGAAAAGAGGATGAGATGATTGGGAGAGATGGGGAACTAGGGTTTAGTTGAAAATGTACCTTCTGACGTCTCCCTTCTTTCTACACAATAATTAATAGGTTCTCAATATTTCTCGTTGACTGCCTTAAGCCCTTATCATGATACGAAGCCCTTCCTTACTTAATGTATTCATATCAAGCTACCGCCTACTTTATAATTATGAACTATGAAAAGAGGAAAATATATTTAGAACATTCTAATTATTCAGTAATATTGAGGTAAAGATGTTATTTGCGGTACACATTACATTCTTAAAATCTGGAATTTTACCGACGTCAAAACTTAGGATATAAAGGATGGGAAAGAAACCTTTCGTTCAACGACGCTCTCAATTGTCACTATTGTGTTGTACATTGTGGACGGTAGATAAATTACGTGTAAGAATGAGTTTGGAGCAACGGCAGAATGCTACTTACGGGGCAAAACAGAAATACACTGACAGAAACATTTTACAGTGTCAATTTTTCCTCTAAATTCTAAAGAAGTCTGGACCGAAACCGAATTTTAACTATCGCGGTGACAGTTCTCTGTCTAAACCACCTACCCCATGGCACTGTATACTGTCTCCAATGTTGGACATTTTTACTGATGCACCAATTTCCAGCATTATAATTATGCATAAGTCACGTCCCGCAACTTTTAAGCCACTTTATGAAAAAATAAATTATTTCGAGGTAGATAAAAATTTTTCATAACACAATCAAGATCACTTGCTTATTGTCAAGATTAATTCTACAGTACTTTTAGACGTAACAGAATAAGAAAATTGTACAAGAATATTTCAATAATAATAATAAGAAGAAGAAGAAGAAAAACATCTAAAATTACGATGTAAAATTATGAAAAGGATTTCGATAGCTACACACGTAGTACACATTGTGAAATTATAATTACTGCAAAATTTCTATTGAAAATTGAAAGTGTTAAAGTACTGAAATTATTAAAGTGTAAAAAAGTATAATATTAAAATAAATCTTACACAAACATACCGGATTTATCTTATGTAGAATATAGTCAAACTGGGGCTTTATCGAACATGGTAATGACTGTTTGTTGTCCATAAAAGACAGGAAGTTCTTGATTGCCTGAACAACCATCAGCATTTCAAAAAAAATTTGTTCAATGAGAATGGCTGAATCACGAAATAAACATTCTCGTATGTTCTACATGTGACTTGTAATGTTTGTTTTATTGTCAGTTTTAGAGGCTTCATTATAAGCCTAATTAAGTTGGTAGTTGATAGGGTGCAGTAATTACGTTACGTCGTTTTAGTTACAAATATATATATATTTTTTTGTAAATTCAGTCAATTACTAACACAAGATAATTATTTTGAAACAAAAGATAATTTTTGTTTGCGCATGGTTTATTCTCACCAATTCGCGCTATTCATCTCTTCCCCCCCCCCCCCCCCCCCCCCCCCCCCCCTTTGCCCCCCTCTCCCTCCCCCACCAAACCCACCTCCAACACATACAAGAAAAAAATTTTATAAATAAC
>Ga0123352_10007471_pt1 | contig 16870 bp, 10 predicted proteins | sample TergutLab28metaG_FD_89700 | JGI IMG/M metagenome (GOLD analysis project Ga0123352, IMG submission 89700) | Labiotermes labralis P1 segment gut microbial communities from Petit-Saut dam, French Guiana - Lab288 P1 | ecosystem: Host-associated > Arthropoda: Insects > Digestive system > Gut ... | reverse complement strand
CACTCCAAGATGTTCAGAAAAAAGGCAGTAAAATTCTAAAACTACCGCCGGTTCGCAATTGTTTTACATTAGCAATGACAAATAAATTGGCTGTCATTATACATAGTCTTAAAGTATCAAAAATTAAGAAAATTTTACTATATGAAATGAAATTTCTTGTACCAAATTACAGCTGCCTCCAGAACCCTTGACTAACGGGTGGGGGGCTAGGGGGCTACCGCCTCCGGATCCCCGTTATCTCTGTCCTCTGTCCTCAACTGAATTTGTTGAACCCCCCCAAACAAAATTCCTGGGTACGCCACTGTGTGAAATATGTAATGTTTGTGAGCAACAATTCCAAACATGACGGAATTTACATCTTTAACACATTTCACGCAGACATACAGAATCTGTACTGCAGTTCTTTACCAAATTTAAATATATCATTCATCAACAATACTACGAATTAGTATACAGAACTGGAAGTTTATGTACAGTCAGTTCTGCTGTAACGTGATGGTTGCGTTCTTGTGAGACAGCAAATTACACAAATTCGCGTAGTAAAAATAGGGTTAAATCTGAAAAAAATTGGCCCGTCATCCAGCGTTATATCTTCACATGGCTGCTGAAATCGCATAAGAGCCAACACCCATATGCGTCAGTTGGGATCATACAGACAGCGTGCACCTATTGATATCAATCGCGTTATAGTGAATTCGCATTAATGGAACACGCATAGTATCAGACCTAGAAAAGTAGGTTTTGAGTTCTGCTCATTACTGTCTTCTGCCGCACGCAACGCCATTCTTTTGTATGACGTTTCCTTGTCAGATTATGTAACATTTGAGTGATTCCTCAGACAAGATATTTCATAAGACGCCAGGGTTGGACTCTGTTTCGTGTGCATTTTGAGTTTTAATGTAACACACGTGATAAAAAAAGATGACGTGGTTGTACATGGGCTGGCAATTTTGAAAGGGGTGTTAAAGAAATATGGTGTGAGTTTGTGAAGTACATTGATGTACAGGGTTATTCATAAGTCCCTCCGGGATTTCCGAACTCGACTGCGCAACAACCAAGACAGACACGGCAGAAAGGAGCATATCAATAGGTAGAGAATCTCTCCAATTTTTTTTTTGTACTAGGGGCCTTGGCGTACTTGCAGGTTCCACCGCTAGGGGGTAGTCGCGACGAAAAATGGCATTCATAGTGAATAAGAAAGCGTTCTGTGTCTTGGAATTTGTCAAAACTGAGTCAATTCTGACGGTGCAACGGAGGTTTCGGATCATGTACCACACAGAACCACCTACAGACAAAAGAATTCGTGAATGGTACACGAAATTCCAGCAGAGTGGCTGCCTGTGCGCTGCGAAACGAACAGGCCGTCCGAGCCCATCGGCTGAGACTGTCGAGCGTGTGCGAGAAACCTTTGTCAGGAGCCCTCAGAAGTCACCAAGGGTGCACATATCGAGCACCTGTAGGGCAGGACAGAAACTTGGAGTGCCTCTCTCTGAGTTGATATCCTCCTTTCTGCCGTGTCTATCTTGGTTGTTGCGCAGTCGAGTTCGGAAATCCCGGAGGGACTTATGAATAACCCTGTATATTCTTATAGGGACGTGTGGCAGCCTTTTGTAAACAAGGTAATGAATATTCAGATCTTCTGCGATATAATGTTGTTTCGATTGGTAAATTGTTACCAACGTTTCGGAGGCGCTTTCTGATTCCATCTTCAGGGTTCAAGTCGGACTTTCGAAGTGGAGAAAGAAAGTTGGTCTGCAACGTTGGTATCTGTTTAATGCGCATGGCGCCATTTCCCAGAAGACTTGTATTCGTGGGCACTGCTGTGAGAACCTCGAATTGCACGAGGCATTGAATCATCAGGGGCCATGAAAGGAACTCCTAGCCTCTGAAGGGCTGTACTCCTTTCAGTGTTAATTAGGTGCAAATTATCACTGTTTTTACTAAGAGTATAGGGTGCCAATTTTCCTCACTTGTGCCCACAAGTTAGTTCCGTGTGTGGGCCATGTCAATAACAATGTGAAAATTTACAGCTTCGATAACATAATTTGAATTTGTTCCGTTGAATTACAGACTGTCAGCCTATCCAGTTCTGGATGTTGTCTCGCCATGGAACACGGTTTCCTGACATGCAGACTATATACACTATGCAGCGTTTGTCAGACCTTCGAGATCAGATCATAAACAATCGTGCATTCCGACGCAGTGAGTAGTTATGAGAATATAAATCCTGTAATCTAGAACAAAAGACTTAATTATTTCTATCCTGCAGAGTTGGAGATTAAAACCAACAAACTGTAAACTCAGACAGCTGGAAGTTAGGTAAATTTTCATGTACAGTACATGTAGTATTTTCACTTGCATGTGTATTTGTTCAGTGGGTATTTTATTATGCATTGTATTGAGATTAGAGAGTGATTATTTATTGAAAACCTAACAAAATACACTTATTTGATGTTACAGTTGTTACTATTTATATTGTGCCATCTCCTACATGTTTTGGTTCATTTAGGACCATCCCCAAGACAACATAACACATACAGGAGAATAAACAGCTGTAGAATCATATTAAAGATCAGTACACATACATTTCTTTCAAGACATCATAGGCCTATCATGATAACTGAAATACAGCTTAGTTCAATGTTAATATGTCATGCATACAAATAAAGGATAAATGTGTAAAATGTTTTAAAACTTTTCTACAAAAAAAGCCTGCATGGTGCAGTCAGTTGTCTTATGATATTCATAAATGTCTTGAAGTTAATGTTTGATTCTGCGTCCAATAAATCGGTACCGGTTCTTCAATAATGATTATGATGTCTGTGTTCCAAGAAAATCATGGAGAATATAGGAAGATTTAATGGTAAAAAGGATTAGGAGTAAAATATTGAATATTTAAAAATTATAATAAACTATACATGTGTCTCCCAGAGGATGGTTCTAAATGAACTGAAACACGTAGAGGTAGTACAATATAAACAGTAGAATTTGTGACATCAAATAAGTGTATTTAGAGAGAGTGATTATTATGAAGTGTGAATAATAAAAGCCTGATAACAGAAGTCTTTATGCAGTCTTCAGGATATTGTTGTGAAAGTCACTTCAAAGAGTTGTGACAGACAAGGAAAAGTGTTAGAAATGGCAGTTGGTGTCATCACATACTCTAATGTTCTTACCAGATTTACCCAGAAGCTGTGTGTTTACATACACCAAGATGTAGAGAGGCCACAGAGGATCATGACTTGTTCCATGCTTATTAACAGGATTATTTGGTCAGATTGTATTGATAATTCATCATGTGTTGAAAACCCAGATGGAAGGCTGTGTGAAGAGGACCTGGAAAATCTGAAAAAATGGACACTATCAGTGTTTCCGAATCAAGCTGAGAATCTCACCAATCAAGGATATGATGACCTCAAGTTTATGGCCCGACGATTTAAATCTCAGTTTCCAAAACTTTTGAACCAGACCTACAATCATCAATTGTATGAGGTAAGGTGGGGGAGGCAGTAGCCCTTCCTTGTCAGTAGAACTCTGAAATTTGAATGTGAAGGTAGCTGTGTGGTAATATCCCGAGTCAGGACTGGATCAAGAACTTTATAAGCCCATCTACAAATCCCCATGTTGGTAATCTTTAGGTGCATCATCCCCGCTGTGTTATAAGCAATTAGGGAGGGGGTGGGGTACGTCAAAACACAACTGTCTTGTATCCTATTTATTATGCTGATGACATGTTTCAGCCACTATGGGCCATCTTCAGATCACAATAATATATATAGAGGAAAACTATACAGAGTATGTACCTATACTATGATCATAGTCAGCATAGTTTTCCTCTCTATACATTTTTGTGACCTGAAGATGACCCACAGTGGCCGAAACATGTCGTCATCAGCATAATAAATAGGATACAAGATAGTTGTGTTTTGATGTACCCCACCCTCTCCCCATGGTGGTCCTCAAATGGGGCAGTTTCCACGCAAATGTTTTTTATGATATCATTTTTTTCTGTATGCAAGTTTCATGTTTGCTTCGTGACTTACAGCCATAAAAAATTACATACAAAATAATAGTTTTGTACTTGTTAATATTTGTCATAGTGGTAATTACTTGAGTTTAAAACAGGTTTTGAATTAAACAACACACTGCAATTAAATTACCTTGTCAGATATCATAGTGATATAAGAAAAAAGAAGATTAGATTGGTGGGGCATGCAGCACAGGTGGGGCAGAAGAAAAATGCTTAAAGCATTCTGATCGAGAAACCTGAAGAAAAGAAAAAAATTGGAAGACCTGGGCATATATGGAAGGATAATATTAAAGTGGATCTTAAAGGAATAAGATGGGATAGCATGGACTGGATTCAACTGGCTCAGGACAGGGACCAGTGGCAGGCTGTTATGAACACAGTAATGAACCTTTGGGTTTCACCAAATTCAGGAGTTTTTTGACTAGCTGATGAACTTTTAACTTCTAAAGAGGGACTTGGTCTGTGAATTGGGTTAGTTGGACAGATGTTATTACAGTATGGTGTCATTTTGCTGTAAAATGGTGCATGTCATCATTCTTAATTTCACTGTTTACATTTTTAGCTCTTATGATCCTGTTACATATTTTTATTTTATTTTGTGACAACTTCTGTGTGTATTTACATGCATGCATGTGCATGTATGAGGGTGCGGTGTGTATGTGTTAGTTAATATGCACATGAGGTGGAGGAAGAATGTGACAGTATGTACCTTACTCACTGAGATTTAATCTCCACCCTAATCATTCTGTGCCTATAGTGCGTAAAAATAAAATGTAAATGGGTAGAGAGGGGGCTGTATTTATTCATCCATCTGCATGTGTGTTCTCTAAAATTGCTCAACACATTTTGATGGTACACAGTTTTGAATGTGGTCAATGCTGAACCCTGTAGTTCATGGAGGCCTAATACACTGTGACACGTAGTGTGCGTAAAGCTCTGTGAGACTAACAAATTCTCACAGCTCACTCCACCAGGCATTGAAACATGGTATTAATTATCAACATTTTAAAGTGGGACATCCCTTTGTGAAAGATATACAAGCATGGGGATAATAATTGTCAGTCACCTCTCTTTATATGTTGATAGGTTTTATTGCCAATGAAAGTAATTCTCTTGTTATATTATATGGCAGTAAAACCTATAAATACATAAAGAGTTGTTGGGATTGGTGGCTGCTTTCCCTATGCATATATAACTATAAACGCCATTAAAATCTACAACTTTTATTTAAAATGTGTTTCACTATTCTGTATATTTCCATCAGTCCAAGGAAGACATATTTTGTTCCCTTGCAGTGTGGTAGTGTATTCCCTGATTTGTGGATTGATGTATTGTGGCATATACTTTTGTTCTTTATTGACCTGTTCTGCAGTGGCATATTCACATTTGCAATAAATAGGAACTGAGACTGGTGAGGTCTGAATGACTTAATACAATAGAAACACTTCTTCAGTTAAACACAAAGTGGGTGGGGGAGGAAACACTTAACATTATTTACAAAAGATGGCCTGTGCTTAAGATTGTGTTTAGATAGAAGCTATGGTAAAGTCCAACTAGGTGAACATTTGTTATATAGAATGGTCTGAAACAGGGAGATAGTTTAGCAGCATTGCTTTCCAACTGTGCTTTAGAATGTGCCATTAGGAAGTTTTGAGGAAACCAAAAGGGACTGAAATTGAATGGGACACATCAGCAGCTTCTGAAGTATCCCGATAACATTAGTTTGTTGCGTGGAAACATACATACTATAAAGAAGACAGAGCCTTAAAAATTGCTAGTAACAAGGTTGCACTAGAAGTAAATGCTGAGAAAACGAATTATAAATTTGTGTCTCATTAACAAAATACAGGACATACTTACAACGTAAAGATAGCTATTGAATTCCCTGAAAATGTAGCAAAGTTCTGACATGTGGAAACAACACTAACTAATCAAAATTGCATGCATGAAGATTCTGAGAGCATAATTCAGGGAATGCCCACTACCATTCTGTCCAGAATTGTTTTGTCATCTTGTTCGTATCTGAATATATAAGGTTTAAAATATATAGACCTATAATTTTTCCTATTGTTTTATATGGGTATGAAACTTAGTATCACATAGTAAAGGAAGAACATGGCCTGAGGTTGTTTGTGAATGGGGTGCTGAGGGAGATATTTGGATTTAGGAGACACAAAGTAATTGGAAACTGGAAAACAGTTTGTAATGAGGAGCGTCATGATTTTTACTCCTCACCCAATTATTTGGGCGATCAAATCAAGCAGACAGAGAGATAGGTGGGCCATGTGGCTCTTATGAAGGAGAAGAGAAATGCACACTTGGTTTTAATGTGGAAATGTGATAGAAAGAAGGGACTTGGAAGATCCATATATGGATGGGAAGATGTGGACTGAATTGATCTGGCTCAGCGCAGTGACAAATGGCAGGCTGTTGTGAACATGACAATGAACCTGGAGCTTCCATAAAAAGAAGGGAATTTACTGACTAACTGAGGAAATAAGAGATTCTCAATAAACATGATGGTCCGTGAGCTAGTTAGATAAATAGTCTACTCTTCAGAATTAACCTGTTTGCATATATGTACTCTGAAGTTTGTGGAATGTCTGTCCATTAAGATGATGCTAATTATTTTGATGGTTGTGAACCATCACTGGATATAGGCTGCAATAGTTTGCTGGATTGCATGTAGTGTAAATACTGGGACACAGTTCTGAAATAACAATAAAGCATATTTTAAAATCTAGGACCATTTTTGTGTAACTGTGTTTAAAAAACAGAATCAAATATCAGAATTTCAATGGATTAATCTTTCTGCAGCCAAATTTCTTGTAGTACTCAGCACATGCATGGCACAACTTTTACATGTTAATCTTATTAGTGAGTTTCTGAGGTTTGTCCACAATCTAGTATTCTGAATGTAGCAGGAAATGTCCAAAACTGGATTTGTCTCTGTCCTCAGGTCTAAGGTTGAAAGGCACCTACTCAGTTGAGCCCATCAACAACAGGTATTATGATCATGGGATAGTTGATCCTGTGAAAGAGATTAGCTGTTTGGAGAGAGTTGGTTTATGTGTGATACTGTCAGTTCACACTGCAGTGGATATGAAGATCATGCTATTCTGGGATTTGATGTATAGTTTGGTAGATACGTACCAATGTTATGGTGGAACAAACTGCCTCTACCTTAGAGATAAGAGCAGCAGACAGAGGCAGTACCATCCTCTGAAATGTTGGTAACTACCAACCTATGTGATGTCACATCTGAGAAGACCATAATATTCAGTTGCTTTTTAGTTTGATCATGAAGAGAGAAGGGAAACATGCAAACATTTTCAGAATAGTGACTAGGCTATAGGTAAGGTAACTGACAAATCATGGTTCAAATACCAGCAGGGGCATAAGGTTTTTCCTTCCTCAGGAACAAACAGACCAGATCTGGGGCTCATCCAGCCTCTTACTTGAAGCATACTGGGGGCTCTTTCCTCAAGAATAAAGTGCAGGTTTGTAAGGCTGATCATTTATCCCTGTCTAGTGCCAAGCCGGAAGATGCATGAAGCTCTACCACACTCCTCCAGTATGCCTTCATGGCAATGCACAGGGACAACTTTAAATTAAACTGTATGTAGTGGGACTACCCTGTCCCTGACTACACTTATAAATAAGAGACTGAAAGCTGAGGCACACCCACTTTAACACATTTTGCTTCTTAAGAACACAAGGTAGTTTATCAATAAGTCCTCAAAAGCCAGACATTTTAACATGTACATTAAGAATTGATAAACGGATACCATCAAGCATAACAAATTTTATTTTTTTTGCCAACATATGCTACATGTTTTGGTCATTACTGACCATCCCCAGGCATTAAATACACAGTATTGCATATAATGCCTGATGATGGTCAGTAATGACCGAAACATGTAGCAGGTGTAGACGAGACTAGTAAAATTTGTTGTGGTTGACGGCATATATGTGTCAGTTCTTAATATGAAGTAACCAGAAGGGGATGAATTATACAAAGGAATTGTTAACATGTATTACATGAAACAAAATATTCTGACCAGAGGCACCTATCTGTTTTAGCTTACCACTTGCAGTTCTTAAGGTACTTAACCATACACTGTCCTCTGAGGAGATCATTAAAAACTAAATAAGTTAAGTGTACTGTTTCTGCACTTTCAATACAAAAGTTTGGGATAGAACATTATTTGAAGAGCATTGACCCGATGTGTAGCTAGCTCATCCTCTACTGATACAATCAAAAGACTCGAGGTAGCCAAAAGCAAAGCTCACAAAAGCACATCACTTGAATTCATTTCTCATCTTCACAAACTGTTTTCCTAACATCCAATTTAGTGTGGTGCTGTCTACTTCCCTGTATTCTCAAGTGTGTACTTTGTGTTTCTGTAGCAAAGCTAACATAAACAATCACCATAAACATGGGAAGGAATTTAAAAAGTCCATGTAGGATCTTGGTTATGACAGCGAGAAAGACGAACTGAAACTTCAATCTTAGGCCTTCCAAATAAGTTCTGTTGCACATGATACCTTGCTTATATGACACATTTACTATCGTACTAGGTTGCATAAGTAGATGAATGTTTATTTTATGAATGGGTAATTAATGATATAGTGATGATAAAATCCGAAGTTGAATTTATTTAAATTCTATGAATCCAAGACAAATTAATACCTGTGATATACACATAATGCGTGATCAACTGTTACGAGACCTGCTCAAAGGCATAATATCTTTATTAATTAATTATATTATTTCTTTCAGTTCCGGTTCACTGACGCTCAGCGATCTAGGGCCAGTGCCGTTGCATTTGCTGAAGGGCTGTTTGGAAGCAGTGCTGGTGTTTATTTACCTCCAGCTCTCAAAAATGATACTCTCATTCAGGTATATGTTTTGGTATAGGACTGTGTGGTTATTTGGACTTGGGTTTAGGGATAAGGAGAGAATTCGGAAATACTCTGCCTCAGAAAACGCCTCCAACTCCTTCCTCCCCTAATTTATGGTCATATTCTATGGCCCATTTTGTTTCCCTGCTTACATTATTAGATATTAATTTGGTATTTAGTTTCAGTTGCAGTATATTTTTTACTGTTTCATGATAGATTTACTAGCAAATATGGTTTTTATTTAATGTTTTTCAGCAATTAAGTAATGGAAAGCTGTACTTACAAATGTATATTCCTGTTATCTCCATTACATGTTTTAGAGGTTTGTACTTGTAAAATGGAAAGATTTGTGTAACCTTCACACACAGTGGACAGAATGGAGTTACTTTTACCGCCATAATTTTGATAATTTTAACACAGCATAAACTGCAGTTATAGCCTCAAGTTGCACCATGAGACTGAAGATGGTAATGGGTTACGGATGGATCATCCAAGTACAGCCAGTCAGTGCCAGGCTCTTTAAAAGACTTACATTAAAAATTCTCATGTAACATTTTTGTAAATCATAATTTTAACTCTGTAAGTTAAACTATTATGTTGTGTAATTTATTTAAAACTACTAGGTCAGGAAATGCTTGCTGTCATTCGGTGCAGAATCTTTTGTCTTCCAGGTTGCTATCCAAAAATTTAAAAATCGAGATATATAGAACTATAATTTTGCCTTTTGTTTTGTATGGGTGTGAAACTTGGTCGTTGACATTGCGGGAGGAAAGTAAGCTGAGGGTGTTTGAGAACATGGTGTTGAGGAGAATATTTGGACCTAGGAGGGACGAGGTAACGGGGGAATGGAGGAGACTGCATAACAAGGAGCTAAATGATTTGTACTCCTCACCCAATATTGTGCAGGTGATAAAATCGAGAAGAATGAGATGGGCTGGGCATGTGGCACATATGGGTGAGGAGAGGGGGGTGTGTAGGGTCTTGGTGGGGAAACTGGAGGGAAAGAGACCACTGGGGAGACCTAGGTATAGATGGGTGGATAATATTAAGATGGATCTCCAGGAGGTAGGATGTGGGTATATGGACTGGATTGGGCTGGCCCAGGATAGTGACAGGTGGCGGACGCTTGTGAGTGTGGTAATGAACCTTCGGGTTCTGTGAAATGCGGGGAATTTCTTGACTAGCTGCAAACCAGTTAGCTTCTCAAGAAGGACTGTGCACCATGGAGTACATAAGTAAGCGTCTGGTTTACAACTGACCAGAATGTTAATGTAGTGAACAGCTGACATAAGTTAGATTATATTAACCAATAATATGGGAATTGTATGTTCAAGTATGACTTGTCGAGTTTAATTTAAATAAAACAATAATGCAAAATAAGATGGTATTGTATAAAAGAACACGAAGGGAATATTTGTAACAAGGAATGCTTGAGTGAGTTGTCAAGGCAATTGAGATACTGGTTTTGGCCAGCTTGTGTTGCAGTTGTCTCAGTACTTTGCCATGGACAGACGAAGTCAACTAGAACTACTAATGTGGATATTTGTTCTGAGAGCCCTGTTCAACCGGGTGTATGAAAATGAGTTGGTCTTCAGTGTTCTGTGCATTCTGAACCCTGCCTGCCCAGCGCTGTGAGCCCATGATTCTGCACTGAACCATCATCAGATGCCTTGCAGGTCACATTGGTCAAGGTGATGGATCTATAGCTCTTTGTTGGTGATTCTATTTTGTATTTCCTGGGCTTTTTACACTGATCTCCTCAGTAGGCACAACTTCCCCTGGGTGAAATTGACAAGTTGTAGCGGAAATGGATATGATTTTTCAAGAAGATTTGATCCAGACCTGCGGTTTTGCTGGGTTTCAGAGATATAAGGGCTAACTGTAGCCAGTAAAGTATACAGTTTTGTTGCTAGTTTGCTTCTGCCTAGCAAGTCCACATTGGTGCAATCTTGACTTTTTTCATTACAGCCTTCTCAGGTCCAAGGCCGCTGACTGCAACATGGTACCTGTAGAGCGTGTTCATGATATCTTCCTGTCCTGTCAGTGTTTTTTGCAAGCCATGAGAGGCTTAGCCTTCTGAACTTGTCCATCATTAGAACTAGAGAAGAAACAGTGTACTTCAGCCCTTCCTTCCTTCTTTCTTCCTGAAGTTTATGTTGCTGATGAAAGCTGTGTAGGCTTTTCTCTTGCTGTCAGTATTGTTGTGGTGTTAAACAGTTTGTTGCTTATGCAGGATAGATAATATGGTCTCATAGTTGCTTTGTGCAGTAGCCTGGTCTTGCTTTGTCACAACTTCGATTTGGGTTAGACCCGGAGGAGATAGAAAATACGTGCACTTATTGATGCCTCATGTTAAGATCTATACTTACGAACTTTACCACATTGGACTCATTCACAAGCACATTTAGTGGTCGTGGTTATGATGTTCTTAGTTGATGCATCACTAATGTCTTTTATTACATCGTCCTGGATTACGCAGTCTGCATTTTTCTTATATTCCGGCCAGCTGGCTCATCTTTGTGTAGGTTGACATTGGGTGATACCATATGGAGACCATATCCACCAGGCCCCTTCATCACAGTTCAGCTGGTGCGCAGCCCCAGGTGCAAGGACACTGTCACTAGGTCTGGTATGTTTGTTTGGCCGGTGAAGGACAGGAAGGTGAGGTCATTTGGCAGGATTTCTAGCTGGCATGTTTATAAGATGTTGTCTGTGAGCTGGCCCTACTGTAATTCTCTCTTATTCCTAGCAAGTATGGTGGTGTGGCATGATGATGCTGGATGCAGCAGGAAGTTTGGGTCTGCTGTTAGTGTTGTCAAGTTCAGCAATGTTAATCTGCGTTTTCTTTCCTTAAGCTAATTTTGGTGGTTTGTAGCTTGTCGTCTTATGTAATTTCAGACTTCACTTTCTCATTTGGACTATTGTTTCAAACGTGATCTGTTTTGATCTTCATATAATGTATTTTATGTAGCTCGTTATGTTGAAGAATCGAGGGTTGTCAGTGAACCATCTGGTGTGTTCTCTTGATATTGTATACTTAATTTCCAATTTGTTGTAGAATTATGTCCTCCAGTATCCTAAGTAACAATGTGGGGACCTTTGTCAAGGCATGGGAAACGACCATTACTGTAGGTGTGTCTTCTGTTCCTTTCTTTGTTCCATTTGTCTCCACTGAGGGTTACAAAGTCATAAGCAACAAAAGTGTTCATCATCTGGTTGGTTGTCCAGGGCACATTATGAGGTGATTATCTTCTCTCCACAGAAATGGTTAAACTTTGAGACCTGAGGGTAACTTTATGTACCACAAGCTTCAACGTTAAAAAATACCACATTGTGCTCAAATTGCGTTTATATGTTTTTTGTTTCTCAAAATAAACATTAACTTTTGTCTCATACAGCATTAACAGATTAATTTTTATGAGTGAGGTGGAGTGTTTGCTGTGCGGTATGTACTGAGTCCTTATAGAAAACATACATTACTTTTTTAAAACTGATCAGCTGAACAACTAGTACCTTCTCAAGAAGTGCTGTGCACTGCGGAATTATTTATGGAGTGAACCCTCTTAGTGTGGGAAATCACCTGCTCTTCTGAACAATAAAGACCAATTATCTGTTTTGTTCCTTTGCAGGCTTATAAAAACTGCCCAAAATGGAAGGCAGAAGTAGACAATAACACCCGCACAGTGGAAGAGAAGCGCTTGTTTGAGCTGAGTCCCCAAATGCAAGCACTCTTGCAGAATGTGTCAGATAGACTGGGATTTAGCTACAGGCTCACATTTGGTAAGCTTTAGCATAACATGAAGTTAGCATTCGTGCATAACTGCTTTCAGTGCTGGAAACTGAGACATTTATTCCAGAATGAAGACATTCTTCAAATCCTGACTGATGAAAACTGTAAAGCAAAGTGAGGAGGGTCTGTGTAATTCTGAGTGTTTGTCTGTGGTGGATGTAGAAGGGGATGAAACAAGTAAAGAGGTCATGCATGGGTAAGCATTTGCTTACGCTCGTGTGCGCATGCATAGGACAATGAGCAAGCGAGCGAGAGAGAGAGAGAGAGAGAGAGAGACTGTGTGTGAGTGTGTGTGTGTTTTGTGCTTTTGTGTCTGCATAGGGCTTAAATGAGAAGGACATGAGCAGTAGTTGTAGGAGTACTCATAATTAAACCAAAGCCTTCAGTTTACATTGTAGATAAGAATGATAGAACAAACTTGAAGTGAAGTCATTTTGTAATACTCTGGTCAAAATGCTTGTGAAGATATTTTAAAAAAATATAACAAGCAACCAGTGTCTGGGATGGACATCAGCAAAGAATGCTGGGTGCAACTTATGTAGCATATTGTAACACTTCAAAGCATGCTTGGCAGCTATTTTTTTGCTCCCAAAGACAATTGTACTTCATTTCACAGAGCAGTGATCTCCGCATATCTTAACAAGGTAGGCAATGTACGTATAGCGGGGCCAACGTGAAGCAGGTTCAGCATGTGCAGCCCTGCACTGCTATTGGAAGGAATTGTTTCAGCGAGGTAATTTATACCTTCCTCAAGCAAACTTAACCATTTATCAAAAAGGAGCTTATTATTTGGGGATAAAAATTTTCAATAATTTACCCTTAGAGATTAAGAATGTTGCTGGTAACCCCAACAAATTTAAAATTTCTCTGAAAAAATTCTTACTTGCTTATTTATTTTACACAATTGAAGAGTACCTTAGTCAATCGTGAATTAAGAACTGTATCACAAGAATTTATTATAGCAGTATGTTGATTTAAGATTTCTGTCTGTGCATTGTGTAAGTACTCGTGAATTGTTTTTAAGTTCTGTCTAATTACATTATGTAGGTATTTCATTGATTGTATATTCTGAACTGTTCACATTTCCTTGTATAAACTTGATTTGTCTTATTTATGTATTATAATCACAAATCAATATCATATGTATCTTATTGTCGAGACTCATTTTGTACTATGCCTGTTGTTACCTAATGACAAATTCTATATCCACTCTGATGGATCTCTGGAAAACGAAATAAATTTAAAAATGTTCAAGGTCAACCCTGGGAAATAAGGGACGAACGGTTGGCGACATCAAGTACTTATAGATATTTTACATGGAAATCCAAAAAGCTTTTTGTACTCCTTGTGAGAGCCACAATTTAAAATTTGCATGGACAGATTGCAAAGCCTTTGGTTACAGAAGTTAAGTTTTTTAAAAATCTACAAAAGTATAGACCACATTTTCTGTATCAGTGTCTGGTTGGGACACTCAAAAAGGGTGAAATTCATCTCTCCAAAACCCCTAACAGAATCAGTGGGAATGTTGCACAGAAAGAGTACAAGCTATACAATTTAAAGTTGTGAACTGTCAAGCTGTTGTCGCTGAAATTAGAAATATGACATCTGATAACATAATTAAAAGGGAACAGCAACTGACCACATTTGAATTCATTGTAAGTCTAACTGTTTGGTATGATTTGTTATCAAAAATAAAATCGGTGAGCAAAATATTACAAAATCTCAACATGCATGTAGATTATGCTTTTCATCTGATAGAGGTTGTACTGTCTTCTGAAGAAAGGGAGCTTCCAGTCATACACTTTATATGGTCATATCTAAATAAATTGCATATCAATTAGATATAGAATCAGGTCATCGAAGCAAAAGAAGAAGGCTACTCCATTGTGAAGGACCAAATAGAAGAAAATTTTACAGTTAACTGTTTCTTAAACAGTAGCTGATACCACAAATATACGTTCCAAATGAAGTTACAGAGTATATGAGAAACACAGTGACATATTTGGGGTTTATATAGTATCAACAAATTACATATGTTGAGTAGAACTGTTATTAAAACTATGCTTTGATGATATGTTTCGGGCATTAATTGGAAATCTAGATGGAATGGATTTGTCTGAGAGTGAAAATGTTAAGAAATATTAATTATACTAGAGAACTGTAAAAGCCTACACATACCAATATGTATTGTCGGTAATAATATTTCTGCAATCGTGCCAGATATGACTAGAGCTTTAAAGATGTTGCCGACAGTGGCTTCGGCAGAATGATCTTCTTCAGCACGTAATTTAGTTACAAAACTATGTGCCTTTAATCAATGGTCAGTTGGTAGCGCGTTTCCTCACTATCATTGTTAGTAATCAAAAACGCAATTGCGAAAATATAAATTACACTACAATGTGCGAGCTGCTTTCCAAAGTTAAGTACATATTCTAAAACTGTGTATTTTTGCAGTTTATTTTGATGTACCGTAGCATTACTTTTGCATGTGATGTTAAAAAAATTATGTTTCTTCTTGTTCCTTCCTTGTTACTGTGTTTATGTCCAAGCCCCACAAAAATTTTGCACCTGGCCAAACAAATGTTCACACCATCACTGCATATGACGTAAACTGTGGTGCATTTGCGCAACCATTGTTTCGATGGAAAAACAAAAATGCGTTCCTCTTTTACTGTTGTCACACATATGTCTCTATCAGAAATGTAGTAAATACCAATAACATTGTTATCGAAGCACAACAGTGCTTTCTGGGTATTGCTGCACTACATATATTGCTGTCAAAGATGTGAAACATACTTTTGTCTTTGTGTATGTATGTGTGTGTGTGTTTTTATTGACATTAACAGCATGCCCCATTATAGAGTAATACTACATGTGTGTGTATGTGGGGATGTGTGTATGTGTGAGGGGTGTGTTTGTGTATGTATGTATGGACATAAGTACACATGTGCAAGCATGCATGGATGCATGCATACACATATATATACGCGCATGCTTGCATACATATGTGCGTAAGTAAATGTGTATGTATGCATGTGTGTGTGTGTGTGTTTATGTATATGTGTGTGTGTGTGTGTGTGTGTGTGTGTGTATGTATGTATGTTTATGTGTGTGTATGTGTACATATGTACACATGTGCAAGCATGCATGCATGCATGTATGCATATGTGCATGCTTGCATACATATGTATGTAAGTAAATGTGTATGTGTGCATGCATACAAGAGTGTGTGTGTGTGTGTGTGTGTGTGTGTGACAGTTACAGCATCTATGACTGCCACTTTTTAATTCTTAATGGAAGGATGTCAGTTTACCTATAAAATTTCTTATTTCTGAAAACTAAAGAAATGAAACTGTAGGGCATACAATCACAGTACATGCATATTTTGTATTGTAGTGCAACTGGATGATATGTACGACATGTGCCGCTTTGACAAGGCATGGAATATAAGGCAAATACCACCATGGTGTGCCGTATTCTCTAAAGAAGAGCTTCAGGTGTGTGGTACCAATCTACATGACTTTTACTTCTTTGTATACATAAAATGCATACAAAATACTGCTGCCTTCAAATTACATGTCAACAATTTCCACGCATAGGTATGTGTTAGGTTGCCAAGCCTGAAAAGTAGCATCATTTCTGCAAAAATCTGTTGTGATATATTACATTTAGGACTATTTGGCTTTTGAACTCTGCCCATCATCCAAATTACAGAAAGCAAAGACAAGATATAAGGCACTTTATTTGTTTTTCCCAGGTAAAAATATGTGCAGACATGCCTACTTTATTATGCCTGTAAGACTGATTTTTTTTTTTAATTTGTGGGCGCACAGAGATAACTTATGGGAACACCTCAAATAGTAAGGAACATTTGATAAACCACTTGTTCATTAATTCCATTGGAGGATTATCAGTTAAACTTCATAAGTTCTTCTTCTTCTTCTTCTTCTTCTTCTTCTTCTTCTTCTTCTTCTTCTTCTCCTCCTCCTCCTCTTTCTTCTTCTTCTTCTCCTCTTCTCCTCTTCCTCCTCCTTTTTCTCCCTTTTCCTCTTCCTCTTCCCCTTCTTCCTTTTCTTCTTCTTCCTCTTCCTCTTCTTCCTCTTCTTCTTCTTCCTCTTCTTCTTCTTCTTCTTGCTCTTCCTCTT
>Ga0123352_10007470_pt1 | contig 16871 bp, 5 predicted proteins | sample TergutLab28metaG_FD_89700 | JGI IMG/M metagenome (GOLD analysis project Ga0123352, IMG submission 89700) | Labiotermes labralis P1 segment gut microbial communities from Petit-Saut dam, French Guiana - Lab288 P1 | ecosystem: Host-associated > Arthropoda: Insects > Digestive system > Gut ... | reverse complement strand
TGATATGTTGACACGCGTGTGGAACGAGATGGACTATCGCATAGATGTCTGCCATATTACCAACGGTGGAAACATTGAGCAACTGTTGAATATGTAAAAAAAACTTGGAGAGTTTCTCTCTTTATCGGCGTAAGAACTACCATGATCCGTTAAGTAATTTATTTGTTGCGAATTTTTAAATTGTTTCACGGACTTATGAATAACCCTGTATTACTAATATAGTCTTACATCAAAGTTTGATTTATGGAGCTCGACATAGTTAAAGTTACATCTATTTCGTGATTTATTGTTCATGTTTTTAGTAAATTTATTAGTTATGACGAAAGTAGAGAAAAAAAATAACTTTTTAAAGTTGAAAAATCTTATAAAGGAAATGAATTGCAAATTTTATGAAGGGCCAGACCTTTCGTTCATTTCATTTCTGTTTTGTAAATTTAGTTCATTTTTTCAATACAAACCTCAATACGAAACGCTGATAGAAAATGTTGCGTGTTTTAGTATTGGGAAAATGTACACTATCTTGTAACACAGGATGTGGTTCTCAGCGAAGGAGATAATGTATTCTATCTGTCGTGAACAACAGAGCCTTGGAACCGTACGTGACCACATATTTATCAATTATTTCCAACCCTTGACAAGTAAGCGCATTAAACCTACTCTGTGTTGCGCAGATATATATATATATATATATATATATATATATATTTAACGCAAGAAACCTAGTTACACCTGAAATACAAGCTCTAACATTATTAAACAGGGATCAGGAAGAATTAATAACGCTTATGTTATTGTGTGTTTGCTGCTGTGTTACACAGAGGACAGTATCCTGGAACTGTTTAAAAGATAACACAACTAAATTTAACAAGGCATTAGTACCAAATAACAATGAAATATGTCGGTGTTTTCAATTTGCATGAAATAATGTAGACATCTGTAATTACGCACCAGCAGAATTCCTATTTTCTTCTTCTGAAACAGCACTTTGGTTTATAAAACCATTGTCCTCCATTTCTGACTGTCTCTAGTCTTTGCCTGCCTATTTCTTATTCTCCTTATGTTTAATTTCTCTTCCACCTCATCTATCCATCTTTTATATGCTCTTCCTCTTCATAGTTAGACCTATACATAAAATTGTATTTCCTAGTTTAAACTTTATTTTCTTTCAATCATCGGCTAAGTCAGTTCATTATTTCCCCGCAGCGATTCTTCTGCTTCAAGGAAAGAAAGTAATTAAATAGCACTGTGTATTTTATCTTGTAGAAATAAGAATGAATACTGACTTTTCTAGACAATATATATGTATAATTCTAAGTCAAGTAGTAAGTATAAAACAACTTGTTCTCACACTAGAAAAGTTCGAAATTTGCTCAGACTGCTTCCCACTACTCTAGAAATAAGCAATATTTATTCCCCTAAACAAAATTAACTGACGGGCCTATTTATTTGGAAAAAGTGCTTGATCGTGTGAGGTAAGAAGTGACTTTCATATGCAGTTGAGCTTAAGTCTCCAAAGAGTTAATTGGCTTGCTTCTGAAATTGTAGAATCTCCGACAACGATGAAGACTTTGAGAAATAATTAGTAACTTGACGTTCATAGCACCGTGCGTCGTAATATCATTTCTGTAGTTAAACCAACTAGATGCACCAGTTTATCAAATTTATTTTTTTTTGGAGTAACACTCTACATGTTTCGGACGGTCTTTCCTTCCATCATCAGGAGTTCAAGACTGTACATACAGCAACAGGCATATTTCAAACAGATGCTGCTGACTGCAAGCGAGTATCCGCAAGCAGACAGCAGTATCTGTTTGGCATAAGCCTGTTGCTGTATGTACAGTCTTGAACACCTGATGATGGACGGAAAGACCGTCCGAAACATGTACAGTGTCATTCCAAAATAAAATAAATTTGATAAACTGGTGCATCTAGTTGTTTGTACTGTAGAAATAAAATAATTAGTAATTCACGAAAAGAAGAAGCGCCAAAGAGTGGCAGGTTTTAGTCTCAAAATTTTAAGCGATCCTTTCTCTTGCGTGTTGAAGTAATATTTCCGTGGATTATAAACTTGACCCCCAGTAGTGTTATCAGTATTTCCTTTGCAAATTATGAGTCATCAAAAATATATTGGTATGAAATAACTGTAGGGTCTAATTGCCAGTATTTCACTCTTCTACTCTGAAGCAAAGAGTTTTGTACAGCTGAAAAAAAGAACATACATTCTATTACGATGTGTTTAATATGAGGTTACAGGGGGTAATACGAGGCTAATACACACTGTGGATCTGATTTTAAGCCGTTCGCTCAGGACGAATCGGAAACGGCTCTCCTCTGTTACATGCACCAAACGTCTATTGTCACTTTGAAAGTTTATTCGAATGGGTAATAATGGAGAAGACTGGAGTTTCTTGCAGTAACGCAACATGCTGTTTAGTGAATTTTTGCGATATGTCTGACGTTCGGGGCCGTGTCTTTATACAAGAGTAACACACCAAACAGTTTCCATGGCAACGCCACCTGTGTGCCCTATGGCTACGAGACGAAACCTCTCAGTATTCTTGGCACCGAATATTTGTTTACGTCGCCAGATTTTTGATGTTGTATGCCGAAGATCTGCTTTCTGACTGCTCAGACGTACGTTGACAGAAGATCAACGCAATTTAGGTGCATTCTTAAAGTTCTTGGACAAATTCATGAGTCTGCCACCTTTGACCCCAAAACTGATAGATTAATCTTGTGCAATGCAAAGCCGTGAAGCGTTCTTGACAGGGAAGATTCTGAACCTTCCTTCTGAGAACACGACGTCAAAAATAAATTTTAATTAACATAAATACTACTTTGTTATTTTACGATGATTGAGAGTAACACGAAGTTCATTTTTTTTGACGTCGCTAATAAAGGTGCAAACATTTGACGGATATTTATGGGACTTCCTATACACGCCATCTTAACCTAACGTTCAATGTTAAAATTTCTTAGGCGCGAAAAAAAGAGGTACCTTGTAATGTGAATTTTTGAGTTGGAAGAAATTTTAAAAACCTTTTAATAAAATGTTTCATCAGTAAAAATTATATTTATGCAAGGTTTACATTACAGTATTAACTTGGTTCATCCAGTCTGTATGGTGGGAGAGGCAGCCCGGGACATCCGGAAGTTTGGAAAAACAGAGGGGAAACTTAAAGGGTAAAATAGCGTACAAAGATCATCTTTCAGTGCTAAAGTGATTCTTGTTAAAATGTGAATACTTAACTGTGTATAATAATAATAATAATAATAATAATTATTATTATTAATTCGGTTCAGTTCAATGGGTGTTTATTAACGTTCAGCCTGAACAACACGAGTGTCTATTATAAAACCAGCACAGAGACAAAAAACACATAAAACAGCATAAGTATTCAAAAAACCCCTAAAGAGACAAAAACAATACGATGGGAAAAAGCAGCATAAAAGAAGTGCAGGCGCAAAGACCCTAAATTGTACTATATCGTAATTTCAGTGAAGAACACTGTCCTGTATTTGGTGCAACATTTTCCATAACAGCGGGAGATCCGCATTGCAGAGGTACCACTTTATTTCGAAATTAAAATGACCTGGCGGTAGCAGAAAACCTACACTTTGTTGCCAGTTTGACCCCAGTCGGAACGTGAATATTGGAGAGCGTGTTTGGCATTGGGACTAGACAACGTGGTGGACGACCAAGGACCTGTGGTTCGATTTTCTGAATTGGCAAGAGGCGTCTTTACGAAAGCGATCAGACCGATCTTGAAGTCTACGAAGCCTAATGTACAGTGGTTAACGAGGACTTGTGTCACAGCCGGAAAGGGACCACGAGAGTCAATATGACTACTCGCCTTCATTTAGTGCCGACAGACTAAGAATGAGTGGAGATATACCTTCACTTCCTCATGTGCGTTTATGGCGTCGTTCTTATTTAAGTACAGAAACACAGTTATTTTACCTAGTAAAGGCTAATGAATTATTGCAAAGAAGTGAAAATCTGTATAAGTTAGATCAAAATCGTAAGAAAAACTCGGCTGTAAGTTTTATTTTCGAAGCCAAAAATTGCAAACACGGAGAGATTCTGAATCTAGAGGCTTACACATGACACCCGTTAATTGTACTAATGGACATTAACCTTTTGGCGCCGGAATTATTTTTTTAATTTTAGCACACCCTGTATATAAAATGTGAATAAACAGGAACCAAATACGTTAGAATTATGAAACAAACTGCATTTTGAAGAGAAAAAACGGAGAGTATATACCATGTTTAAAATATTCAATAACTATATTTGTTGAATACATATATAAAATGCAACTTTAGAGGTTAGCGGTGCGGTACGACCACTATAATTGACATTAGGCGTCAAAATGTTAAGCAGACTTAAAATTGAAGTTTTTATCTCCTTATTCTGCGACCAGCCAAATGTTAAAACGTAGGCGAATTTCTCGAAATAAAGCCCAAGAATATTATAAAGTACTGCCTAATTAAGGCATTTGTGATGAGGGAGCCTATGATAAATTAGTGTAGAACATGGTTAATTGTGCAATTCAGATCGTCAAAGAAAAGCAAAGGATACTGAAATTAACCTAATCTAATGGAAATTCTTCCATCACGAATCACAGTTAAAATAATGAGGTAATGGAAGGGAGGAATCGATGAGAATATAAAGCGTCTAACCTCACCAGCAATGAACATATATTTTCATATTTGCTATTTCAGGGCGAAGCATTAATTTTTAATGTACTTGTAAATTCTAACTTTTGAATTTAAGCAGGGGTCATGAATATTTTACAAAACTTACCGTCTGTCTGTTCCTTTTGCCTGTAGAAATTCAAATGTCGCAATTGGTATTGTCCCAACTAAATTTATTGTCCATGACATGAAGTTTTTTTAAAACTTCTGTGACTTAAGTTCCATATGTATGAGGAATTGTGGACAATTCTCTCTATTTGTGTGACTGTCGCCATCGATAAATTAGAAACCAGTGTTTGTTTAACGATTCTGCCCATAGGTGAGATTATATGTATGGAATGTCAGGATTATTTTTGAATAAAGTATTGGATGGGACATTTCAGCAAGCAGTCGTAGCCTAGTCTGGAGGCCTAACCAGCCATTTGTTTCCTTTCGAACAAAGCACTTCCTGAATATCAGCCATTGTCTTCTCCTCTGTATGCAGCACGTTCAGTAGTGGAACACGTGTTCAGGGCATGAATATGTGCTCTGCACAACATATCCACCACCTACCTGGCTGTGCTGTGTACAGAACTAATTCATTCTAAGACATGGAGTAACAACGTTAAGGCAGACACTTTCCACGTTCTGTTTCTCTATGAACTGTGAGGATATAAATGACTTTGCAGGCTCAATTCACAGCACAGAGCGCCGTGTGTACGCGGCAACTTCTTCGGCAGAGTTGTTTTGCAGGTAGGCTACTTGTGTATGTGAGCTGTAGGTTACATACTCTAATAGGATTCGCCTCAGTTTTAGTAAGCGCGCCCTCCTTCCTCTCTTCGTCCTTCCTGGAGCATGTCTTTCAGTGAGAAATGAATTTGCAGATTCTTATTTCAATTTTTATTTTTATTGTTATTTCAGTATTCCAAATCTTGCAAAGAATAATAATTCAGCGGTCGTACATTTTTGGTATCGAGGTAATTTGTTGCCCTACCGTTTTGACTGTAGGGGTTCGCACTTATATTTGAAATCGTATTTACAGGAGTTGGTGAAAAAATCTTACGTATTACCAGCAAAGTCCCGAAAATTGATTTCGGGCCCTAACACTGCTACAAAGAACCGAACACTGTCCTTCAATAGGACACATTCCAGGGTCGTTACTGGTCTTCTCAATGGACATAACACCCATAGAAGACCTCTGTATGTAATGGGATAGAGTAGCAACCCTATAAGTACGAAGTGTGGTACTGAGGAGGAACCTCACTCCAAATTTTGTGCAAGTGTGAGGCTTTGGCTTCACTCAGACCTGCATATCTGGGTACCTTCTTTTTGGACCCTGAGGATATTATGCATCTACTTATAGGAACCATCTGGATCTTTGGCAAAGGGACAGGGCACCTTTAACCTAGTATCAGATCATGGGGCACAAAGTGCCTGTTTAAGGCCTAGGTGCATCAGGCCCGGAAGTGCTCGAACACAAATACTATTCGGACAGTAAAGTCCTGCATGTGTCTCATATTCTTACTTTTGAATCTATTTACAATAATGAACCCGTAACGCAAGATATTGTCTAATTACAAAGATTCTCGCATCTGAACAAAAGATTTCACCAAAGTGATGCCGGAATTCTTCACTGGATGCAGTTCTAACTGAATGCCAGCTACCAGTCTGTTGCATAATAGACATATAGGGACCCGTTAAGTGAAAACAATGCATTCCTTTTTATACCTAAGTATGTAATAATTTACATACTGTACCTGAAAGGAAGGGGGACGCAGGAGGCACGTAGTGGCGTATTTTGTTGAGGCACTGCGAAGAAACCGGAAGGTCGCGGGTTCAATTCTCAATGTGTCATTGGAATTTTTCATTGACAAAATCCTTCTGGCCGCACTATGGCCCTGGGGTTGACTCAGCCTCTAACAGAAATATTTCCTGGTTGGTAAAGGCGGCCGGTGCGTAGGGCTGACAAACCTACCACCTTCATGTGCAGATTGTCTTGAAATCTGGGAGCCTTAACCTCCTGGAATCCTCAGGAACTCTCCAGGCCTGTAATAGGAGTGCTTTACTTTTTACGTGAAAGGAAACACACACAGGTCGCAGGAAACTACATTAGAGTGGTCAGCCTGCTCGGTAGCAGTACATAAAAGATCCGGAGACCGACCTCTGTGTTCATGGCAAGAATGATTAATTGTCTTTACTTACTTGACTTTTTATGCACGTCTCATGCTCAGTAATTTTTGTTCATTTTGAATGTATTATTTAAATTAAATATATTTAATTTTTTTGTAGCCTTAATATTAGTAATGATTTGTTCTATCCACTTACATTTATGACAAATTTAATCACCGTCTTTCATCACTTCGCAATTTTCCAGCATCCTGGAGACTGAACTGAAATATAGTTCTGGAATTTCTCTGAATGACTTATAAGTATGAATTTAATCGGTATCCTAACAATGGCATATGTTTGAAATTTTCCTAAACAATGTGTATTCCCAGAGAAAAACTCATAAATCCTACATCCCAAATTAGAATTTCACTCGCTTGCCGGCCAACCATGTTTTATTAGAAACTTTGGGAAATTGTAAAGAAGGAGTGGGCTCTTAACGATCATAACCAGTTTTTTTAAAAATCGGCCGAAGTTTCATATTTGGCGCTGGGGGTGGATGCAGTTTCACACAGGCAGAATGGTTGTCTCATATGCATGCTCTTTACTTTTGATATGCGAATGTGGACCAAAAATTGGATGTCTGAAATTTGAAACAACCAAATGCCTTGTTTTAACACTACCCAATTTTCTTGTCATAAAGGCACTTAGGTCGCACCGGTCACGCTGGACAGGACACTGAGAAATAAAAATCGGATTCAGACTTGTGTGGGAATATTTAACGTAACGAGTTGGGCAGTACTGTTACCCAAGGAATGTAAAAGTCTCACAAGAGGAACCAATTATGACCTGTGCTATATCGGCCATGATATTTTGGGTTCCATATTAGCCTAGCCAGCTACGTAACGATCAGATCTGATGAAGAATCTGTACTCGCATGTTAATCAGTCGAACGGTTTGTTATGTTTTCTTTAGTATGGTCGCAGTTAACCAGTGCTAAAAACCACACGAAGGCACAGATGGCACCCTTTCGGACCGGAACTGGGGCCCACACAACCTCCTATACAGTAGGCACCGGGTTATTTCAGAAGTTAAATCGGCCGGGACGTGGCTTTAACCACTCACGCCAATTTCTCGCCGAAGTTAAAGATAGAGTAAAACTATTGCTCTATTCTTCCTCTGTGCCTTCATGGTAGTTGGTCGGTTTATTGTTTAGTTAGATAACAAGTCAGTCTTTCTGTCGTAGGTTAGACTTTTGATTAATCAGCCACTCTGAAGTTCTTTAGTTAGTAAGTTAACCTGCCAGTTTTCTAGTTAATGAGTTTCATTTATTTAGTTATTAATAAATTTTTCTTTGTATAGTTATTTGTCCGGAATGTTATTTTTTAGCCAAACCATTATATTTGTCAGTCCTGTTCGTGGGTCCAGTATTGTCCTATTTCGCTCCTTGAAAACCTCAATATCAATATTTATCTAAACGATTTAGATAACTTCTAAAATGGAAGGTCATTACGACTTTACAATTACGACTTCATAAAAGTCGTGTTTTTTTCTAAGAGTAGAGTTTGTACAGTATGCAACTACATGGAAATATTGATGTTTTGCTGACCGTGCATCTCAGTATATTTATCTTAGTAATTAACCAACTTGATGTACAAAATTTTTGTTTTGCAATAAGGACTGCAGTCCTCTCTCAACCTGTGCACAGGACTGTCACCTATAGGTGTGATGATACCAGAGGCTGTATAATAAAATTTTGACTTCCTGTAAAACAAAACTTTTGTGCATCAAGTTAGTTAATTACTAAGATAAATACGTGGAAATATTTGCGAGTTGTGGAAATTTGTTAAGAGTTTCAAGTGCATTTTGAGAACGATTGGTTGAAGCCATTTTTCCTTCGTCTTCAGATAAATCCAAGCTCACTGATGACAGAAGGAACTATCTGCTTTAACATCCCCTATCTGAGAAATTTTTCTGAAAAACTTTATAGAAGTTGCGTTTGATTTTCAGGGAAAAGACTTAGTTGTCCGGAACATTATTAATCTTTTGGAGTTTGTAACTAACGCAGTCTTGTTTTCTTAGAAAAGGGAAACTATTTTATACATTATTTGCAGGAAGTGGATAACGTTATTACAAAACTAGAGATTTTGTCTGTTTCTCTCTATCTCTCTCTCAGTCCATCCTCTCCTACTTGAATTTTAAATCGCTGGATCTTCTAACCAGATTTTGATGAAAAACTGTATAGAAACAAAAGGAGAATCTTTTTATTTTGCTCTTAATGCAACTCAGACATTAATTCATATAAAGCTGTAATCACAGTTTATCGGTTTTATTATAAATACAACAACAGATAGATATTTTTTTCTATCACAAATTTAAGTATAACGAATATTTACAAATTATATTAAAAAAATTGAGAAACTGAAAATGAATTAAATGCAAAGGCGAAACTCCTCTAACTCGAGGTAGTGTGATAGCTTTGAAATAACGTGTTACTTTAAGTAACAAGAAAGTACATATATCAATTTATTTGTTTCCTTTGTTGAAAAATGTGTAATTACATATTTAAAAATAGAAGAATTTGGCCGTTTTATTATGCATTGCATTATGAAACATACAAGAATACATTTCAGTCACTGATAATGAGAGAACTGTGATCTAATACAAAAATTGTGAACTATTGAACCAAAGCGTAAATACTATAAAAAAGAACTGGGATATGACACACCCAAATGAAGTAAGTAAAGCTATTTCTCTTGTAATGAATTCAGAGAGATATATTACTCATCTACAAAATTTTAATTTTCAGACATTACAGTCTTAACATTATGAATGATAAACAAGTGTTGCCTTTAACATGACACGTTCTTTTCAACAAATGTACATCATTTTCACTGTGGTACCGTCAGGTACAACTGTAAAAATATGTAGGTTAACAATAATTAGAAATTTGATTTTAATACTGTAAGCAATTCTACATTAGAATGCATGTTACTACTCTTAGAATTACACACTTTAGCAAACACCATATCCGAAATGTTCCTATGTTAAAGTAACATTTTTGCGTCATTTAAGTAAATCCAAATTACTTACAAAAAGATTTCTTATTTTTAAGTAACTACACATTGAAACATACTTTTCCACTGTGTATGTAACTCCACATGAAAAAAAAATAACTTTTTGAGTATTTGTTGTGTTACTCTGTAATTCAAATTTTAAATGTTAACGCCATATGTGAGTAACAGAATAATAGTGGCTTCAGGGTTTAGCACTCAAACGTGGTCCATTCCCTCTCACCCGCAGAAACACAGACGTAACCACATTGACATATGTTGCGATAAAATAGGTCACGACCAATGTCTATTGACCAGTGGGGCGGACAGATAATGCCCGCAGTACGTAGCTGTTGTCTGGCTATCGATGCAAGCTTTGTGCTTGCGGCGAGGCATTGCTATGGAAAGTGAAACAATGGGAACAAAAGGCATACAAAGTATATTTTAAATTTCGCTGTCCACAAACTGCTACACTGTGATTATGCCACAAGACACTTCAAAGGGTGGGCGGTTCTTGCGATGGGGTATGTTTACAGGTATGTGTAACCAAATCCCACCGTAAAATCAGAGTCATCGCTTTGTTCACACAAACATTTCTCTCCAATTTCTCTGTTTGTTATATAACGACTTTCTATCGATTTAAATTATGTAGTTTCAAAGGTAGAAAAGCTTTGAATGAACTCTGACTAAGAATTTTATGGTGTTCGTCAAGCTATCCAGCCAAGCCTAACGATAAACGAAGTATAACAGTGGTAGCAGAAACGTATGGATCAACATAACTGATAGTAAAGTTCATTTCCTGTTAAGATAAGTGTGGGTTTCTACGTATTCATTTGTCTCTTGATATATCTGTATAATATTAATCTTAACTTCGTTATTCTATGCTCTCTTTATATTACATTCTTTATTTGTATTGAACCCACTGCTTGGCCATCGTAATCTCTTAGACTTCGCTATTACACGAAAATCACTGTGCACATTTTTGTACAAAGTCCAATTTGCCCAATTTATTTCGTGTTCACTAATTCAGAATATTTGCCTGAAGATTGTTCGTAATCATTTCCCAGGCCATTCTGAGCTACAGGTTTATTGCCTGTGCATTCCGAAGAGCGTCCTCATATAACAGAAAATTCATTGGAATGAGATGAGAGAATTCATAAATGCCGATGAGTGTGAAATAACTTTAACAGAAACGGTGTTAACATATTTAACCTTTTGACGCCTAATGCCAATTATAGTGGTCGTACCGCACCGCTAACCTCTAAAGTTGCATTTTATATATTTATTCAACAAATATAGGTACTGAATATTTTAAACATGGTATATGCTCTCCGTTTTTTTTCTCTTCAAAATGCAGTTTGTTTCATAATTCTAACGTATTTGGTTCCTGTTTTATTCACATTTTATATACAGATGTGCTAAAATTTAAAAAAAAATAATTCCGGCGCCAAAAGGTTAATATGCTAGTCGAACTTTCTTCAGAATCGTTTACAGACCCTTAAAACTCCGAGACTAACAGGTGCATGTGTCAGAAATGTAAGCAATTCGAAAATACAAATTAGACATTGTTCGTAATACGTTTGTGTAAGATTGTAATTTCAGGCTTCCGCTGCGATGTATGCGAGATGTGCGCTCTTCTGGGATATTACACAGCTTACAGTGGTAATTCCATACCGACATTTCAGGACAACCTATCAGTCCAATCTTGAAGCAGCAAGAAGTCCAACTTCGTTGCGTACTTACCACTCTACACTACGTAACATCCCAGAAGAGTGCAAATCTCATGGGAAATAATGTTTTAATGGAAAATGTTTAAAGCATGGCACTCTCTTCTGGGATGTGACATCCTGTAGTCTGGTGCAAAAACACCGACGTTGCGCAGAAACCTACAATTTTACCTTTAGTGTAGAAGAGTTAATGTTTCCTTATCTCCGTAGATATTACTGTTGCAGTCACAGCTTTAAGGACCTCCAGAATCAAGAGAGAGGATTAAATCAGTCTCGTTACACTCACATACAGAAATCCATTAAAACTGCTTCCAGGTCTACCCAACATTATCCATGTATCGCTCACTGCACCAAAAACAGAAATTTTTGTTTTAATTTAAGGTAACACATGTATTTGACACACAACATTTAATTAAGCCACGTGATAACTTTTAATTACTTTCCTTATTGTATACCACTGAATGAATTTAGTTACGGTCTGAAATCAATAACAGTTTTGGATGTAAATTTAGTGAAATTTACACAGATCTAATTATATATTATTTTGCTGAAATAAAGAGATGATAATGAACTATGTGAAATTTTGGTGAGATAGCTAGGATAGAATAATATGGGGAAAATATTGGGACAGTGTTATTAGCAGGACGTTAGGATATGAAAAGTGTTGAATTTGAAGTAATGTGGGTCCATTGACAGGCGTTCATATTGTCGGCCACGTACTCTATATTCTATTTCTGAAGGGTTATCTAGACATTCAAAGCGCAGTACCGACAGCCCGTGTTTCAATTAATCAGTCAGAAACTTAATTACTTATTTACACAGCTGAAAAGCTAGTAAGTACCTTAGGCCGTCAGTAATCACTTAGCCAATAAATAGAGAATAAATTAATTACTGATGCAGCTAGTAAGGTTAGTGTTGAGCCAAATTCAGTACGTGTGTTAGGTAGTTAATAATAAGTTATTTTATTATTAACTAAATGCTTTATTCATGCAATAAGTTCTTTGCTGTGTAACCTTCCAAGCTGCTAGGAGCGTTATTTAATTAACCAGTAATTACTGTCTAAGGTTCGAAGCTTTCTTTGCCGACGTATGAAGCAAACTGTTCGCGGGCTTCAAGCGGAGTGAGCAACTCACACGTTGTAATTCGTTTCATTAAACTAATAAATCAATGATAATTGTTTAGCAGACTGAAGTACTTTAACGAACGAATATGGTGACAGGACGTGTCTCCGAAACTGATTTCTGTCCCACAAATGTTCGGAGTCTTGGTCCGAAAACAATGTAATATCTTTTTTTTCGAAAACACTTTAATCTATTTTTTTTTCTATTGCGCGACAGCTCGTAGTGGGCCAGGGCTTCCTCACTGTCGAGGTTTCACGATCACACTCAGGCACACAACACTCGGTAGGATTCCCCTGGACGAGTGATCAGCCTAAAGAAAAGACAACACACTACACCCACTACAGACAGACACCCATGTCCCTGGTGGGATTCGAACTTACAATCCCAGTAAGCAAGAGGCCGCACACCAACGCCGTTGACCGCACGGCCACCGGGACCGGAACTTAACTGTACTGCTTACAGTAAAGCCTAGATATTTCTTATTGAATTTAAATGGATAAAACCGACGTGAATCCATTTTTAAGAAACAGTGCCAACGTGTTTGGTCCCAGAACTAATTAAACACAGATAAAAAATTTAAAAAAATTAATAAGTATGAAGCACAAGAGTAAATTTTTAGTAAAAGTAAAACAATGTTTGGAAGCATTAAACACGTTTAGTAATTAAACGAGAAGTTTGAACACTAAAGCAGAAGAAACAATCGGCTTCAGTTAATGAAGACAAGCTAAGCTGTGATTTACTTGCGCACTAGTAGGAGAACAGACAATCCAACTTACCACTCACGTGATATCATCCCGATTGGTCGGAATGGAATAAGAAACGTCACAGAAATTGTGTTGAATGGAAGACAACGAAAGGTCGAAATTCCGAAAATCGAGAATGACGAACCTAAAACGTCTAGGTACTCATTAACTTGGTTGTTATTGTTATTGCTTTGTTACAGTTAGTAAACATTGAGAGAACATTAATAATTTTGTTTCGGTTCTTTTCTTATGTGCTTATTATGTTCAAATTATTTCAGATTTCGAAACTACAGCACTCATTATAAGGCGAGTCCAAATTTATTTTTCCATGCTAGAAGAAGTTCACTAGCAATTTCCTAGAAAAAAAGTCTGTTAATAAAGAGACCGATTTTTGTGAGCGCTTTTGTTTAGGATAAATAGAAGCATCGTTTGTAGCATAATTACATATTAGGTGACGATTTTGTAAGTAAAAATTAACAGACTTGCTCTTACGAATTTACTCACAGTTTTTTCTTTATCTAGTACCCTCAGCTTTAAACAAAATTTATGGAGATTGTCCCTTGTATGTACTAACCCTTTAAAATTTATGGAGATTTTTCCTTGTAAGTACTAACCCTTTAAAATCTATGGAGCTTGTTCCTTGTAAGTAATAACCCTTTAAAATTAATGGAGATTGTCCCTTGTAAGTACTAACCCTTTAAAATTTTTGGAGATTGTACTTTGTAAGTACTAACCATTTAAAATTTATGGAGATTGTCCCTTAAGTACTAACCCTTTAAAATTTATGGAGATTGTCCTTGTAAGTACTTAACTTACTCCATGGTGCAGAGTCCTTTTTGAGAAGCTAACTGATTTTTAGCTAGTCAAGAAATTCCCCGCATTTCAAGGAACCCGAAGGTTCATTACCGCACTCAGAAGTCTCCGCCAACTGTCCCTATCCTGGGCCAGCCGAATCCAGTCCATATACCCACATCCCACCTCCTGGAGATCCATCCTAATATTATCCACCCATCTACGTTTAGGTCTCCCCAGTCGTCTCCTTCCTTCCGGTTTCCCCACCAAGACCCTATACACCCCCTCTCCTCACCCATACGTGCCACATGCCCAGCCCATCTCATTCTTCTCAATTTTATCACCCGCACAGTATTGGGTGAGGAGTACAAATCATTTAGCTCCTCATTACCCTTGTAAGTACTAACCATTTAAAATCCAGTGATTATTGTACTCGTGTGTGACACCAGGTTCAGTGCTTATAAATTTTGAATTTTGCTCACAAAGTGCATTTAGGTGATTCATATGATTCGCACATTTATCCCAATTTTGGGTCTTTTTCGAAGTTTAACATAACTGGCCAATAAAAGACATTAGTTTAATATCGATTTATTTCCATACAGACACAATACTTGAACACTCTAAGGTCATGTACGTACTTTTCTAAAGGTATTTCGGCCATTCTATTCCGCCATGATCAGGTAGACACACAAGTACGTAACTGGAAACGTGTGGTATGGAAGAGACATCTCCTTAACAATTAGAGTGATAAAAATACATAAATTATGTATTATTTCCAACAAATGAATAAGAAATACATGTTAATTGGAAATAATAACTAATTTAATTTTTTTGTCACTCTAATTGTGAGGGAGAGGCTCTTCTTTAGTACACTTTTCCGATTATGTTCTTGTGTTGCTGCATGATGATGGTCAAATAGAGCGGCTGAAACATGTTGTAGAGAAGTAAACAAAATGAAATTAAAGCGTTCAGGTGTTGTGTCTGTCTGTCTGGGATTATATCGATATTAACTACTACAACGGGGCAATGGTACCCAAACTAATGCTGCAATTTTACCACAACCATCACCACCACAACAACTTTATTCTACTAATATTAACAACAACAAAAACAACAACAACATCATAATTACCACCGCTGCAGCCGCCGCCGCCGCCACCACCACCACCAACAACAACAACAACAACTATTACTACTACTACTACTCCTGCTACTGGCAATCATTTGTAGTTTCCACAGTAGTAGCTTGTGTTTTCTTTTGTTTTGTTGTTAAAATTCCACAACGAATTTATTGATAGTAGTAGCAATAATAATATTAATAAATTTAGTATATTATTTTGAAAATCTTGACAAAAAGAGAATGGGTTGTTTGTAATAAAATTCGTGTACTCAAATTTAACATCGAACGTAGTGACTCCCACACACGCCCTTTATTTTATCACAAAATTGGGTTTATGTGATTGTGAATGCGGCATTATTATGTTGTGTGAGAGAACTGTGCCTTCTTTGTTATCATTTCATACAGAATAATAACTTAATTAGACACAGTGCTTTGTCTGTCTATGGGAAATATAAATAAATAAATAAATATATATATATATATTGTTGTAGTAGCATATTGAGGGCGCCATACAGCAGACGTAAATAGAAGAACACAGTATACATTCAGAAAATCAGTGCTATCCCGCGTGAAGTTGTAAAGGATTAAACTTTAATAACAAAATTGAAAGTCACAACGTAGCGTACTGTCAGGTAAACGGAAACTACATTCCGACGTAAATAAAGCCACTACTTGCTCTTTTCACTGAATGGAGACATCAAATTGTTCCGCAGCGATGTCTGTCTGCCAAGATACACGGCGTCACATCCAAAAATATCATAAGTTTAGTAAAATTTGCTTACAGAATAATGTAGTACAGTCCGGAAGACCCCAGCAGGCAAATCGCCATGTTAAGCCATGTGCCCTCCAATGCGGAATTTACTGTACGCGCCCATCAACACGAGCTCTGTTTGTACAGTAGACTACTTTACAGCCAATATTCTGCCGCAGCTGTAGCTATCAGACGGGGAGCAGAGAGCCTTCACTCCTGTTTTTTATGCGTTTAGAGACAACAAAGTAAGGACATCAACGTCTCTGAACAAAATGGCCTTTCAAAGTGCCTCCAAGCACCCTTTTCCTCTCTGTCGCATGTTGATATTATTGACTTAAGGACCAATTTTGCTTGCATCGTAGATAATTTAACGACGGTGTGTCATTCAAGTTCTTGAATAATTGCGAATGAGATGTGGGCATAAGTATGAATGGTGTTTGAGGAGGAATTTAGAAACAAATCTAATGCTCTAATGATAAGCAGAAAATATAAAAAATTTTCTGGCCGAAACTGGGAATATCTTGACTAAAATTCGGGCATCACATGTACGACGTGTCAAAGCATGGCGATTGCTTGGAATCTAAAATTTGGTTTGCGATATATAACAAGTAAATGGAAGAAGGTACATGAAATTGAGTGGGAACTGAACTGACACGGCCGATCCGAGTAGTCGTGTGGTCTAAAGTGTAGGTCTGCGACTGCTTTGATGTTGGGTTGGCCGGTTCGAAAACCCTACGCCCGACCTTCCGTCACTGCCCCCCCCCCCAACAAAAAAAAAACC
>Ga0123352_10007466_pt1 | contig 16877 bp, 10 predicted proteins | sample TergutLab28metaG_FD_89700 | JGI IMG/M metagenome (GOLD analysis project Ga0123352, IMG submission 89700) | Labiotermes labralis P1 segment gut microbial communities from Petit-Saut dam, French Guiana - Lab288 P1 | ecosystem: Host-associated > Arthropoda: Insects > Digestive system > Gut ... | reverse complement strand
TTTTAAATTCCTCTATTGAGTGTTTGTTTATGTTTCTGATAGTATAAGTCTGATGATTTTGTTGTTGCAAATTTACATCATTTATTTTTAGTAACTGAGCATCATGATCAGATAGCCCATTATATATGGGAAAAACAGTATAATTTGTAAATTTGTAGGTATCGATGAATATATTGTCTATAGTCGTGCTAGACTGATGTTGGGATCTAGTAGGGAAATCAAAACCATGTAAAGTGAAACAGAATGAATCCAAAGAAACTGAATTGCAAACAGGGTTGGTGGCTTTCATTGTATGTTGGTATCACTGTGTAAGGTGGTATTATGAAACCAGAATGGCCAGAGCTAATGGTGTCATAGGATGTAGTCCAAGAGATATATTACTCTGTCATTAGTAGAATTACTTGTCTGATGGATTTTGTGGAACATACCATAGTCAGAACCATATAGAATGGGCTTTAAGAATTATTAATTACTGATTTTGTGTACATTAAATGCTCTACAGAGCGTTGTATGGTTCATTAATTATTGCCTATAAGCTGAAACATAAACTCAGTGTTCACACACCTGACATGTTGTTATTTTACCCTACAGAAATTTTACCATAACAAAAGCTGCATATTTTTCCACATAAAAATCTCTTACCATTCATGACTTCAGGATTGTAAGGGACACAAGCATTGCTACCTCCTTATATGTCACTTGTCTGCCATCTTTCCATGGAGCAGACAGAAGTCAGTCATTCCTCAGCTTGTCAAGAAATTTCCTGTCTTGCATGGAACTTGACCATTTATTATCATTATACTTATAATTCCAACAAAGTGCGCCTACAGTTAACAAATGTATAATTATGTTATCATATATAGGCTTACTGTCCTATGCGTTTCAACTTGGGTTACCTATCTTGAAACAGATGAAGACACAAAGGAATGTGTATATAAACACAAAAGTAAATCATTGTCAAAATGTAGAACATACAAGTATAAGACCTTGCAGCAAGCTAACATTAATTTAAAAATATAAATCTGGATGCTGTATTGGTGAGTATATAATGGTTAAAAAATTCTGCATTAAAAATTGTTAAAAATTAGTACCTCTGGTGTCTTCCATTACGGTTCATATGTGTTCTACTTTGGCATGCAAACATCTGTTTATAGTATCTTTCATCCTAATATAGATCTAGTTCCTATAATCAGTAGTGTGATATGCAGTGTCAAAGAGCACCATGCACCAGCATAATATCCAGATTTGTATTTTTGAGTTGCTTTTATCTCACTGCAGGGTCTTATACTTGGATGTACTACATTTTGACAATGGTGTAATATTTTTACACATTTCTTTGTATATGGCTAACCAAAATATGAAGCAGAGTATATTTGTTAACTGTAAGTGCACTGTGTTGGAATTATAACCATAACATCTTTAATGCATGGAATGTGAATAATATTAAGTTCAGTAATTACAGTGTGACCATTGAATCATACTGCATGGAATGGAGAATGCTAAATATTATGTTCATTACCATTTTCACAAGAGCCTACCAGTTTTCCCTGTCCTGAGATATATTCATCCAATCTACATTCTCTCATCCTGTTTCTTTAAGATGCATTTATTATTATCCTTCCATCTGTATTTAGGTTTTCAAAATAGTTTCTTTCCTTCAGGTTCACCGACCAAAACTCTGTACATGTTTGTCGTATCCATCATATATGCCATGTTCCCCACAATTTTTTCTTCTTTGATTTGATCACACAAATAATGTTTGGTGAGGGATGCAAACTGTGAAAATTCTCATTATGCACTTTTCTCTAGCTTCCTGTTAGCTTATCCATCTTAGGCTCGATTTTGAGCACCCTGAGCCTGTGTTCCTTCCTCTACTGTGAGAGACCAAGTTTCACACCCGGGTAAAATGAAAGGCAAAGTCATACTTCTGTATATTTTAACATTTATATTTGTTGGTAGAAACTGGGAAGATGAGTGTTATTACTGTTTATAATAGCATAAAAATATGGTTTTGGGGTGTCATAACAAACATACAAAATTTTTGTCAAAATTTCTCAGCTGTTGATATAGTACACATCGCATGTCAATGGTATTATTGCATGTTTGTGATATGTTTCACAATTTTATAGTTTTCTGCTGTGGGTAGAATCTGAATTCAGTGGCTGTTTAAATGGCTTGCATCAGTGGTGGCTGAATTGCTTGATTAAGGGAGGTGGAGGGGGGGGGTAGTGTATGTTGCTGTAGGGCAGTGTGGTTACAGAAGGCAGCAGAATTTATAACTTCAGTGAAATCTGGCACTCTTCACATGGTGTAAGCACCAACTAGCCTGGCAGTTCTGACTGTTTGCTGATTGCCAATAAATCATGCCCATGTGTTCATTTGTGCTTACACTACAGAAGTCTTAATTATTTTCAGTTTTATTTAATTTCATTTGCAAACAAGTAATTGCAAGCAGAACTTCAAAGCCTGCTCTCCTGTTACACATGTTTATAGTTCTGTTTATAGATGAATAATATTACCATTGTTGTATTGTATTTTAATTATTTATTTATTTATTTTTGTGAAGCACCAAGTACTTCACTACATATTTTGTAATCTGTAAATATGTCAGGTATAACCTTGTAACCATGTGTGTCAGTGTTGACGTACAAACAGTATTTCACACACAATATATACCAAATTTTGTAAAGCTTGCTGAATTGGTTTAGGGTGCATGGTGGCGCAGTTGGTTGAGGCACTGCACTACAAGTTGGAAGGTTGTGGGTTCGATTCCCAATGGTGTCATTGGAATTTTTCATTGACATAATCCTTCCAGCTGCAGTATGGCCCTGACTCAGCCTCTAACAAAAATGAGTACCAGGAATATTTCCTTGAGGGGTTAAGACGGCCAGTGTGTAGGGCTGACAACCTTACCACCTTCATGTGCCAATTGTCTTGAAATCTGGGGTTCCTCAATCTCCTGAAACCCTCTGGCCAATCCAGGCCTGTAATGGGATTGCTTTTTTTTCTGCGTTGGTTATATTGCCATCAGACCAAAAACTAAGAGAAAATTTTTATATGGCTAGCATTGTGGTATTTTGCATTGTATGAAAAGGGTACCGTAATAATTTCAAAATCCCTTGTACTTTCTTTTTCACTTACCAAAACACAGGATGGTAGATCATAAAATTAAGAATTGGAAGCAGGATGATTTTTTAAAATGCATTCCATTATGTTATTGGATTCTTGGTATTCTAAATATAATTTTGATTTGTTAAAAAATGTGTATTTTTATCACTGGCAGTAAAAATTCAAGTGAATTCCTGAGACATTTAAACCTGCCAATTAGTTTAAAGTAGCAAGTTTGTGGTATTTTTTGAAGTAATCTCCCTGATAACATTCTTGTTTCCTTTCTCAAAGGTGTTGAGTTCCTGCTATGTCCCAGCACTGCACGTGGCCTTGTGTCTGCTGTATACCTATCTTATCTCATACACGTCACGTTTAAAGTGTATTTCATGCTTAGTTATGATCAGAATTAATGTATGGCACATTCTTCATTGTTTCAACTACACCTTCAGATGAACATTTATAGATAACCAGTACGTGGGTGCTGATATTTCAGGGGAACATACAACCTACATTTTCAAGGTAGAAGTGGGAGGAACATGCAAACTCCATCTATAGTGTAGAAGAATCACTTCTGTTATGAAGATGGGGGCAGTTTATTCCCTCGAAATGTCTGTTTCTCCCTAGCAGACTACATCACAGTTTCACAATGTAGGATACCACAATTTGGTTATATTTCACCATGGAAACCTCAAATGTTATATATTGATACAATTTTTATAAGATAAGTTGGTCCTGTGAGGTCATGAAGACATGTGGGGGAGTGGAGGTATGGCTCCACACATTCTTAAGTTTGGTACTAGATGGAGGTAAGTGGTTAGCTTCATGCTTCATTTGCTTTAACTCCTACTAGAGTGCCCCAACTAAATGAACACGAGGCCAAGTGGGTCCCAATACTGGTCTGAACACTATTAAAAAAAAGTCTCTTGTCCTCAGCAGGAATTGGCCACAATTTCTCAAGTGGCATAGTCACTTTATTTCTGAGCTATTCCAACTCTTACCAAACACTTTTATAGAAAACTGAAAGCATCATGGTGTGGTGAAATGTGCAAAGCCGTGTAATACTTCTTTTCTATGTAGTTAGGTACCTGGATTGTGCTGTATAAACACTTTCCTTACTTCTTATCAGTATAAAATCAATCACTTTAGGTATAATTTATCTTGATGATGAGAGAAGATTGTAGTCATCTGGTAAGTGACATCATCTTGTTTGGTAGATAACTACCAACATTTCATATGAACCTGTCTTCTCCCATGCTGGACATAGATACAGGAAGTCCCTCCACAGTATTGGTACCTACTTACCATACTGCGGACCATCACATCTTAGGGGACTGTAATTGTAATGCTCAGCATTGAGAGACCTTTATATAAGAAGACAGATATCTGCCAGTCTTTCTCCATAAATGCCTCTGTGGGTCCTTGTTAGGCTAGCTTGCTGTCCTGCCTTTATTACATGACTAAATAAAGATGGGCTGAGGAGAATATTTGGACCTGTAAGAGAAAAGTACACCAAAAAATGATAACATTACATACCAAATTTGTACTTTATGTCTGATGTTGCATAGGTGATGATGAAAATGGGAACACATGAACATGAACACACTTTGGAGGCATAAGAAAAGCATTTGGAGTTTCAGTTGAAATAATCTCATATATTCAGAAATACAGTTTAGCCCTCTGTGTCCTGTGATTTTGTGATTTTTTTAACGCTTGGGAAGAAAGTTGTTTAATGTGGAGCTAAATAGTTTGTGCAGGCCTTATAGCACAGATGAGTGATGTGAGTGATATGGGAATTTTATACATAGTCATGGTTGGAAATGTGCAGCAAAGACACTCCATGGAAGACTTAGGCACTGATGGGAGGACAATATTGAAATTAATCTTATAGAAATAGGCTTTGGAGGGTGTGAATTGAGTAGGTGAAATTGCTGTGTGGAATTATTTTATATCATCTGACTGTGTCAGTGTGTCTCCCTGGTTCTTTTTGTTATCTTGTGCATAGTAATTGTACTCTAACTTATATGCTACATAAGTTAGGATTGTTGAACTACAGTAAGAAAGGATATATATTAAGAAATGGTTTAGCTTTGTAGTGAGCTAGAATAGCTAATTTGTTATTGGGAGTGGGCTATGGGCTTGGCAACTGAGGAATTGGGGTTCAATTCTTGACAGGTCCAAGGAATTTTTCTCTATTCTGCAGTGTCCAGACCAGCTCTGGGGCTTGCCAGCCTCCTGTTCAGTGGGTACTGGGGTGTTCACCCTGGAAATAAAACAGGCAGGACATTAAGCTTACTACTTAACCTGAAGCTGGTGCTGAGGTTAAGAATAGTTGGATCTACACCTTCACTTCCCCATATGATTTAATGACATCCACACAGACAACTTTTTAAATTTTGATTAGAATTTCAGAATTGACATCTCTGTAATTTGAAAACAGAAGTGCATTTGATTGTCCTCACATACATTTCAGTCTGTACCCTGATAGAAAAGACTGTAGAGGCAGAATTTTTTCTGTTGCAGATATTAAAATTACTGTTTTGGATTTTACTGTTTTCTTGTTATCTCAGTTTTACTTTAAAAGGAGGTTTACTGTCTCTTTAACATATATTGTTTGAGCATTCACAATATTTCTTATGTTCAAAACATGTTGTGTTTGTATGCAGCCATGGTGTAAAAATAGAACCGGAGCAGACTGTTCGATCACTTCAATATCACTGTAATTGGGTATCACTGGCTTGTTCCTGAAAGGTGTAATGCATACCCTTATGTCAATATAAGAGTATGAAGAATGAAATGTAATATCTAGATGCTGACCAATGTGTAATGTCTGTATTTATGTTTGTTTTAGGGAGATAAACCATGGTGGAAATCACAGTTCTTTATATCAGAACCAGTCCTGTTTGGTACATGGGATGGTGTCTTCACTTCATGTCTGATAAATATATTTGGTGTGATAGTGTTCCTGCGATCAGGCTGGGTTGTGGGTCAGGCGGGTATTCTCAATGCAGTACTTATTGTATTTGCTACAGGTCAGTGATTTGCAGTGTATGCTTGGGGGGTTGTTTGAGCTGATATATGGTCTGATTACTGTGACTTTTATGTATTGTTTATTTGCCAGGCATTGTGCTATGTCAGAAAAGGGCTTTTAGGGTTAACTCTTTTAGAAATATTTATTTTTAGGAGGTTATCTTGGCAGTCCTCTTTGTTGCTACACACTGCTGTGATAGCATTGTGTTCTGGTACCACTAAGCTCTGCTGTAGTTTTGTTGGTGTGTGGACTTTCATATTTGTTTAACAGCCAGTTTTAGTCTGGTGTATGCTAGATGGTCTGCTAAACAGCAATAGCAGAGTATAATTCTTTAGTGTGCTATATGCCAGCCAATTTTTTTGAGACACACATAACATATCCCCAGTTAATTTTTCAAGTAAGAAATTTTGTTTACAACAACACAGCTTGTGAAATACTGTGTTTCTAGTCCATTTATGAAGATGCTCAATGTAAGTCATTGTGTATTGCAGATGCCATGTGATTACTAAAGCGTATGTTGATAACAGATTCAACACTCTGACAGCGGCTCCATAAAATTATCAAAACTGGGATTTTTTAAATGAAAATGTCATGCATGAGCCATTTTTTTTGGAGCTAAAATATGGGCACAGCTATAGACAGAAGCCTACATTTGATTATGCGTTGGCATTACTGTATGTAATATGGTAGACGCTGTCATGACTTGTATGTGTCACACAGTCTCAGACAGTCTGATTTGGTTCTTTACAGTGTCTGTAGCACTTGTGTCAGTATTATCTGCTGTTGGCATCTGTGAACGATGTCGTATGGAAAGCGGCGGCGTGTACTTCTTAGTATCTCATGTTCTGGGTTCCAAATTTGGAGGAGCTCTGGGCCTGCTCTACGTGTTTGGACAGGTCAGTATAGTGGCAGACGTGAGTAAATCTTTGGCTTTTGTACAAGACAAGCTAAGTAATGGACTTGCAGTTGAAGTAATGAGGTTTTTAAACAGAATGTTTAACCCTTTAAACACCAAATTAAATCCCATCTGTCATTTGCTGGCATTATTAGGAGCTCACCATATTCTCCACGTTAGCAGGATAAGGGTTAAAGATTCAGTTCCCATATCACAGAAGAGACACTGCAGCTTTCTTGCCATGAACAGTCTGTTAACCTTTCAAAGACCTGTGTTTCTGTAAGTGAGTGCTTGTAGGAAAACATCTCTAGAAATGTATTTTATGTATTTAGGCAACAAGGAAATTTACTGCCTGTTTAGGATGTATGCATAATGTCTGTTTTATTTTCTACAAAATGTCATTTATTTCATAAGTTTCTTCTTTTGCTCAAATAAAATGTTTTTTCATAAACTGTGCACTAAAATTCAAATATCCACCCTGGTAGGATAAAAGTTAATATAGTTCAGGAAAGTAGTCCGTATTTTTTCTTCGGATAGAATGACACCCATTAACACACTCCAAATAAATTTCAGAGGTTATAATTTTAAAGCACTTGGTATATATAGTTACCACTCTGCTTGATTGTCTGAATTTTCATGATTTATGCCATGTTATTATCACAATTCTTATTTATTGCGTATAATTTGATGTGTATTTAAAAGTAGAGATTTTTAAGCCAATCTGAGGTTGCATTCTGTCATTCTGTGAAAACGATTCCAGGGAAGATAAAAGAGGCTGCACTGTATATTTTAAATGTCTAAAATTTTCCGTTGTGGGCTGGGTAGCTCAGTCGGTATAGCGACTGACTGCGGGCTGGATGGTCTGGAATCGAACCCCGGTGGGGACAAGATTTTCCACCCGTCCAGACCGGCCCTGGGGCCCACCCAGTCTCCTGTAAAATGGGTACCGGGTCTTTCCCAGGGGTAAAGTGCGGCCCGGGTGTGTTGCTGACCACTCACCCCCTTCTAGTGACGCAGTCATGGAAGAATAGAACTATACCTCTCCCCACCCTCTGGGCCACACTGGGCCTGTAATGGAAAAACTTTTTTTAAACGTTTCCATTATCCTAACATTGCCACCAATTTAGTTATTACTGCAGTAATGGTCCTGACTCTTGTTTAGCAGATTGTCTGGTTGTTGTATCAGCCATGGAAGAGCTAGTGTGAATGAATTTATGGTTTTTTTTTAGTCTGTCCATGCAGGCAGTGAGATAATGTATTTTAGTTGGCTATGACTACTCCCTCCAATGACCCCTGCAAGTTATCATTCACCCATATTTTAATTTATATGTGACTACAGGCAGTTTTGTATACAAATGTTGTTTTTTTATAAATTTAGGCAAAATAATTCACTTAAACATGCCTTTTTTGTTTTGCATAATTATTCTGCTTTTAAATAAATTTTGTCCATAAGTCTAACAGATTTTGTGACTTCATCGGAATGAAGTGTTTGTGATTGTGGCTTAAACCTTTATTTTGCCACTTCTTTCAGAATGGTACTTATATGGTGCTTATATCATATGTAGAATTGTTGTGCTTTTGACGTTTAACCCTTTAAAGATGAAGCGCAGACCGCTTTATTTAAAGACCCAGTCCGTACCGTGCTGTAAACACTTTTCATCTCAGTTCTAAAAACCAATCAGTTTATGCTGTAAGTGGCACAAGTCGCTGTTTGTTCTCAGATAAATACAAAACGTATAAATACAGTGTGGGCAGAGCGTACAGTTGTTGAATGTTAAACTGGTGGTGCATCACGTGACTGGTAGGCTTCAAAAGGTTAATATTAATCAGTAATACTTATATTTATTCAGATTTACTTCGTATTCCTAAAGAACACACTGTCTTGTCATTAGAAAGACCAGCCAGGTAATGTTGTACAGGGAAATAATTTGTATTTGATTGTAACAGTTCTTTGAAACACTCATAGACTCAGTGACCAGAATGCAGAGTTTTTAAATGGTAAACCTGGTGATGAATACAGTAACTAATCAACTCCTTGAACTCTAAATGGTAAATTCCTATTCTTATATTGCCCCGGATGCAATTAATGATCTGCTACTTAATCTCAGTTCATGTTGGAGTGAAAGTACCTTGAATAGACAACCTCTTCTGAACTTCTTTGGACATTTCTCCCCATTTTTAACTTCTCCTTTGGCTTTGTCAGTGCCCTACTGAAGTACTCTTATTCCTCAATAAATGTCACTCATTTGCCACTTCCTGATTTTGTTGTTGTTCTTGTTTGGTGTATCTCTCAATGTAGTGTTTATGTATTTCTTCAGTGTTGCTGTCAGTAGCCCATAGTGTATAGTATCACGTGGTAAGAGGATTTTTAAGTAATAGACCAGAAAGGAGTGTTATGATCATGCTCTGAATTAAGGTTCTGTCCTGTCATTTTTCTTGGTGGGACTGAGGAAAACCGTGAAAATGCATACTCTTTATGGCCAAGGTTCAAACTGAGCATCTCCAAATACAAGGCAGAATCAATATCTCCTGCACAAACTTTGTCACTGAAAGGATAATAAAAGTTGGCTATGTATGTGGGCTTATTGAAAAGTTTTAAGAATGCGTCTGTTTCCCTTTCCCGGTATTAGACGTGGCAATGCTGTACTAGGTTTTGTGAAAGTCATACATTGACGTATCTGAACCTGCAGTTGGACAGCTGTGACCTTGAGTATTTGGTCACAGCGATTGGAAGCACCTAGTATATTTTGTCATGGCGGATGAGGAAGACATCTGTGTGAAAATACGGCAGAGGTTTGTGATTGAATTTTGTATTAAACTTGGGAAGAGCGGTCATGAAACACCTGAAATGTTATGGCAAGTGTATGGTGGTGAAACACTTAGCCATGCTGCAATATTTTAGTGGTGGAGGCACTTCAAAGACGGTAACACACGAGTGATCGACAAAGCACGTTCTGGCAGGCCATCCACTGCGGTTACAGATGTCAATATTGCCAAGGCTGCGGAGCTGTTGGAAAATGACCAAAGGCTAATATTACGCGAACTTTCGGCTTCACAGAACATCTCCTTCGAATGCACTCAACACATTGTGACAGAGATACTGCAAATGCGTCGTGTGTGTGCCAGGTGGGTACCCAGGAACCTCACAGAAGAGCGGATGCAGTGATGAATTCAGGTGTGCATGAAAACTGTTCAAATGTCTGAGACGATTCCGAATTTCTTAACCTCGATTGTGACGTGTGGCAAATCGTGGATTCATCATTATGACCCGTTATCAAAACAACACTCAAGTGTGTGGAAACCCTCGAATTCGCTACCACCCAAAAAATTCCGTTCATCTCGCTCGGCGGGTAAAGTCATGCTTCTGCTGTTCTTTGATGCACATGGGATGATCTTACAGCACTGGGATCCCTGTGGGCAGACAGTGAACAGTGACTATTATGTAAAGTCCTGAAAACCAATTTGCATGGAGCCATGAGGAAGAAAAGACCGGATTTGCTCAAGAAACAGTTGTTTTTGCTCCAGGACAATGCCCGGCCACATATTGCTGCTGTGGCATTGGCAGCACTGACTGAAATTGGTGGGACAGCCCTAAAACATCCTCCATATATCCCGGACTTAGCGTCATGTGATTTCTGGGCATTCCCAATGCTGAAAAGACAACTGCGCGGAAAGAGGTTCTCTTCAGATGATGAAGTGAGAAATGCCATGGCTGCAGTGCTAAAAGGAATGTCGCAACACCATCTATTTCATGTGTTTGAATCATTTATAAAACGCTGTAAAAAAATATTCACTGTGAAGGACGCTACTTTGAAAAAGAAAAAATTGTAGGGCCTGTAGAGTCATCTGATTCTGAATAAAAAAATCAGTCTTGAAACTTTTCAATCAGCCTTCATACATATAAAGTAAGGTTCATATTGTTTCTCTCCATTTTTACTGCTATCGATGTCACTTCTGTGGTGAATGAACACTACATTTTTTACTCTCCCACATAATATAGTCTTGTAAAGTAATGAATGGTCAACACACCTAGCATCATAATTGTCCCTTAGAGCTTAGTAGCACATGAATTGGTTAATACAAATGTTATGATGAAGAGTTATGCCTGCATTACATCAAGAGCAACACAACCGATGGTACTGAATTTGGATTTTAAATGAAACATAATTACAGGTATTAGAGTAGCACATGCATTTTTTGTTGCCACTGCTAGGTTTTACCAGATTAAATTATGGAAGAAATTCTGACATCAGAAAAATATGTAAGGTTAAAAATGTGCCAAAATAGATACAAAAATATCAATAAACTTTGAAAAATCATTTGTAAAGAATGGAAAAAGTCTGCCTTTTGCATTTGACATTTTTGTTGCCTGCTGAGATATTGACAAGGCTTCAGAAGATGGATGAACCAAGACCATATCTGGATTTGTAAGATCTGGTCTTAGTGATATAGCCCTACTTCATGAGTCATGATAAAAGTAATGAACTTTAAATGTAATGCATGTGCCAGAAACAAAATTAAATTTTTCTGTCATGTATATATTGTGCTGTCTTTTCAGGCTGTTGGCTGTGCTCTCTATGTGTTGGGATTTGGGGAGTCTGTGGCTAGTTTAGTTGGCTGGAACTCACCATGGGCAGAACGAGGTTTTGCTAGTGCTGCAGTGCTTTTGCTTGGTTTGATCAACGTTGCAGGTGTCAAGTGGGTTGTGAAGCTGCAGTTCATTTTATTGCTTATCCTCCTTTTGGCTGGATTAGACTTTGTTGTTGGCAGTTTCATTCACACTGATAAAGGTGAGGCACTTGATGTGACATTTCAGTTTGTGGGTATATTTTATATTTTTGCCGTGTTGTGTATGCCAGTAGTAACATCTCCTGTAAATGTACTTCATTTGCTAGCATGCAAGTCACACTTGTCAGAAACTAGGAGAGTTACTTATACCTAATATGATTTACTGTTTTTCACAAAATTTCTAGAATGTGTAACACTTACTTTTTATGAGGCGTCGTTGCTGGTGTCCTGTTCATTCACATGAACAAACTGACCAAACAAATCAACTAAGTTCATAAATCATGGTATATAGTAACCGTTGTGCTTCTTAGTGTTTCTAACACATGCTGAGAAAATAACAGAGAGATCTGCGCACTACTGGGATATTACTCACTGTAGAGCGGTAATTCCATACTGACATGGGACAACCTATCGGTCCCATCTTCAAAGGTCATCAAGTTCAAGAAAAACAGTAAGATTGAGAAATTTAGGGAGAGGAGCTTCATATTCTGTACTACCCGTCTGACTGACCAAGTAACTCAGTGGAGCAAAGTCGTTCTTAAGATGCTAATATTTCCTCATCTGGTCCAAAAATTTCCTCATTTTATGAAACCTTAAGTTTCACTGGGCTCTGTTTTGAGCCATTTGAATCTGGTATACACTTTAATGTCCTGTTTAAGTAAGATTAAGTTAATTGCCACCCTCACATTTATTCTTAGGTCTTCCAATTGGTCTGTTTGTTAAAGGTTTTCAGTAGGTTTTCAACCAAAACTTTGGTGGTACAAACTTCTAGATCTGTTGAACTAGTAGTTTTTGCTGTAGGAGAGAAGGCTGTATGAGTCTGCTTAAAACTCCTTGTTGCAATACTTGTTCCATTATCCCAAGCTAAAATGTGGCTGTTAGCCCTGTGGTACCTGGGATATAAAATTTTGTGTTGTCAAATTACAGTTATCAATAACATTGTTGAATGTCTTCATTTAAAATTTCAGACAATGGTTTCACTGGGTGGATGTCCGAAAATTTTGTTAATAACACGTTTCCTGATTTCCAAGAAGACAACAACTGGTTCACTGTGTTTGGAGTGTTTTTCCCAACTATAACTGGTGTTATGGCTGGTATCAACATGAGTGGAGACTTGCGAAACCCATCTAGGGACATTCCAAATGGCACTTTGGCAGCTATTGGAACAGGGTGGGTGTACACAGAACAGAATATGAAAGCAGTGTTACATGTCACCTCTCCTGCCTGCATCCTTATGCCACGTTTCATATATTGGCTTGGTTGCTGTATCTGTTTTTGAAATTAACTGTTTTCCTTTTATCATGTAAGTGGTAAACTAAAGTTTATGCCATTTCTTTTTAAATGTTGGTCATTAAACCAAATGAACTTCAAGAGCTTTTTCAGTCCTGTCAGATAAATTGCAGAATACTCCTACACAGTAACTGCTCCATCTCTTATTCTTTCTAATTCACTGGTCATAATCATCTTGGAGTTGAATGAAGGGCAAGTAACCTTTACATCTGATACATTGTCATTAAATAATATTGAATTAGTTGCTTATCTCGCTTGATATAATGTACTGTGGTGGACTCAGACTGGCTTTGGACTTGATGGTGGTTTGGTAGGGAGTTAGAACACTAGCAGTTTAGGACCGGTAACTGATATATTCCAGTTAAAATACAGTGTGCTGAAGTGCAGTTGTGTTTTGTATGCATGACTTAATAATATGGTTGCCATGTTCTGTTTGGTTGTAGCTTTGCATAAATTTGACTTCAGGCTTGTTATAAACTGAAAATGCAAGAAATTGTAACCAGCAGGTCCGTTTCAAAACCTGAACATGTTAATTTTATTATTTATTTTTGCTTACAAATTGGGGTAGATGTATACAATCTCTGGCTTTGGAAATCACTCAGCCCGGCGGAATGCTCTAATTTATGTTCGGTGACCCCAATCTTGCAATAAACGAATATCTTGAGGCAGGTTACTATGAAACCTTCCCTTGGACGAATTATAACTGGAAGAAGGGATTTGACAAAGAAACACCACGACATGTCCCTACTGCTTCAAAGCAGCAGGGACATGTCGTGGTATTCCTTTGTCAAATCACATACTAGACCCTTCTTCCAGTTGTAATTCATCCAGTGGAAGGTTTCATAGTAACCTGCCTCAAGATATTCATTTATTGCAAGATTGGGGACACCGAACATAAATTAGAGCATTCTGCCTGGTTGTTTGGTGTGGTCAGTTTTGTTAAACTTTCAGAAAGTTAAATTTGACCTACTGGGGACATCAAAATTCACATTTTGATCAATAAAAATATTTCAACATGGGGAGGGAAGATGTCTTTATAGTGCAGGCCAAGGACATGAGCTCAAATGCAGGGACTGATTTTTGGTATGTTGGTGTCAGGAGGACGTAGTTCCTGATTGTCTTACAAAAAATTTGATCTCCCACAACAAAATTATAGTCCAATTTGAGATATTAATGCATGAATGTATCGTGAGGTGTTTTATTATTTTCCATAGGCGTACTTGATGATTGTGAATTTCAAATTAGTTAAACAAAAATCTCACTATGAATTTAAAACTTAAATGACGTACATATAATACTAAAATGATTGCTTTAACTTGCCTGCCATGCTGAACCATAAATGTCAGCACAGTATATTGAATTCATGGCACCACTTGTTTACCAAAATTCACGTGAAACTTCGTTTCTTTGGGGACACATTGGTGAAGTGAATGCTTGTGCTGGGATAACTCCATGTAATATTTCCATAGGAGGTAAGATCTTAATTCTTCAACTCTCTGCCGCATGCAAACGAGATGAATGGTAAAACAGTAGTGATAATGATAGAGACACTTGTGTTTGGCACAACCTATTATGATTTCTCTGAAGGCTAGCATGGATATAAAGGAAAACAACCCACACTGTCAAGTTCAGAGCTGATCTTTATCTGTAAATCAAACTATACACTCTTACAAAAAAATCTCTACATATTTCATTACTTCATATTTTCTCCTTTTTATTATGCTACTTGTAAATGATTTCTGCTTCCCTTTTTATACTGAAGATTCAGTACAACAATTAAAAGAAGTATTGTTTTAATAGATAGTTGTGATTAATTCATTTGTCATCAAAACAAGTGATAGCAGTACTCTGTGTACTATGTGAAGTTTATTGTATATGACATGTATCCCTTTATTTTCAGAACTTTTTTGTATCTGGTCTTTGTGCTTGTTCTTGGTTCGACATGTGAACGTGAAACACTTCTAACAGACTTCATGATAGCTGCCACGGTGTCCGCAGTTCGTAAGTACCATAGGTTCATATGTTTCACCTTCTTACAAGATCATAGCAGTTGAGGGGGTAGCACTCCAGCTTCATGTTTAGGAAGTCCCAGGTTCAAATATCTGCTGAGAGACAGGTTGTCCTCACTGACATTTGTCATGGTTCCTGTTCATCAGACAAATTTTTAATAGTGGCTCAAAATAGGCCACAACCTCTTCCTTCAATATTTGCTTATTTTCCTGTCATTTGACACTGTATATGGTCTGAGCTACACAACAAGTGACTCACTTAACTGTATATTGATAAGTAGAGCAGGCTGTCTCATGTGTTCTGTAGATTTGACTTTCAGTTTTTCAAGAAATATCATGGCCCATAAGTCAGTCAAGTGTTTAGTCAAATGTACAGTAAAATATATTGTAAATTTCTGTATTATTTACTGAATTTACAAAAATTGCACAAAGTGAGAGCTGGAGTAACTGAATTAGAAACAGTGGGTGCAGGCCAGTCATCCCAATGTTAACATGTTTAAACTTGAACATGCCTGTCTTTGGTTAACTGAATTTGGGCCACTCTGTGGGTGTGTTATATTTAACTGAATACTAGATAACCTACTGCATGTTGCCATAAAGTGGTTAGTACTTCTGTTCTGTATTTTGGAGGCCTGAGTTTCAAGACCTGTGACACAGTCCAGCTCATCCAGCTTCCTTTTGTATACTTGAGAGTTATTTCTTGCAGTTGTCCTCCTGATGTATTTCATCACATCAAGGGTGCTCAAGTAATTGAAAATTATGTAATTTTGCACTATTTACTTTTAATTATGATTGATATGTTTTTGGTTTTGGTATTTCCTTACACAGCTGTCCATAGTTCTGTTTCGTCCTTCCTTCTTACACAGGCGCACATATCTTCCTCAGCACCATGTTCTCAAATGCCTTCAGCCTTGTGCTTTTCCCTAAACATGAGCAGCACACTGGAAACAACGAGCAAAATTGTAGTTTTTTTTGTATTTTAATATTTAAATCTTTAGATGGCAGACAGAAAAACAATATATTCGAACTGAATGATAGCAAGCATTCCCTGTGTATGACCTCCTCTGAGTTTTTTTGAGAAAAAACAAAGTTAATATTGGATGTGTCTGTTCTTGTATGTAAATCATTGTTGACCCATGGTTGTGGTATGGTGAAGGGGGCAAAAAATACTACTTGTATTAGTGCATATATGACAGAAGTTGTCTGCTACTGATGCACTGTCAACCTACATTTAAATGTGACTAGGGTGCTGTGAAGGCAGACTCTTGTTATGTATAGAATTTGTGTTATACCTCCATTCTACAGCATAAGTTGAGGTGAGTGAAGTTGAGGGCCTACCTCTGCAGCATGTTAATGAATCAAGCCTAGTTCAAATCTGTTTATCTGCCAGCAACCTAATCATTTGGATCCAGTATTTTTAAATCTGAATTGTGAGGTACAGGAAGTGCCTATGTAACTAGTAAGGAAGGAATATGGGGTATAAGGAGTGCATAATTGAGGCTGTTACTGAAATAAGACATGATATGCAACACATTAGATAGAAACACTGAGTGGAATGACACCTGGTTTCATGAATGCAGTTGCAAGATGGTCTTTTTTTTGGGGGGGGGGGGGGGGGGGGGGGGGAATTTTTTTTTAAAATGGTGATTTTTATAAAAAAATTTTTCCCCCCCCCCCCCCCCCCCCCCCAAAAGACCATCTTGCAACTGCATTCATGAAACCAGGTGTCACTCCACTCAGTGTTTCTATCTAATGTGTT